>Ga0224525_1000022_pt1 | contig 132766 bp, 117 predicted proteins | sample CFST100metaG_FD_179874 | JGI IMG/M metagenome (GOLD analysis project Ga0224525, IMG submission 179874) | Peat soil microbial communities from Stordalen Mire, Sweden - C.F.S.T100 | ecosystem: Environmental > Terrestrial > Soil > Wetlands > Peat | place: Sweden: Norrbotten County, Stordalen Mire...
TAAATCTACCGCAGTCCTTTACACAAGGATGCTGCCTTATCAAGCTTTTAATCCTGGAAAGTAGTAGCTTTATTGAGCCTTAACCCTTTGAATTGTGCATAACGAAACTGTATTGCTTGCAATGGCGCACTGTCAGGCGCACACAGACGAGTCTGCCGAAATAGTAATTTTAAGTTGCACCGCTGAAACCCTTCAACCACGAGCCATTGGAGCAATACAAAGTTAGCATGCGTTATTTCTTGTACCACTTGTCAGTCAGATTTACAGCTTTATTTATAAACTTGTCAATGTAAGGTAAAATTGGACTTACTTTCTTTGTATCAGTCCCCAAGCGAAACTCATATGTGATAACATCTGGTTTTTGTCCGAGAAAATTCAAGGAGTAATTTATTGAAAGTCCACTTTTGTCGTCATGATCGTAAACACCTTGACTGTCGAACAGTTTTTCGTCAAAGTCTGAGATGAGTTGTTCAAATATATTTTTGTCAATAAGCCCAAGCACGAAGTCTTCTTTTATTGGAATACTACCACTTCCATATCGTTCCATTGTCCCGTCTTTGTGTAGAAAAAGTCTGAGAGCAGGTTGATTATTGCAAAGAATCTCCACTCTGATTTTTTCTATTTGGTCTTTTGTCATTTTGTATAAAGCCTCTTGTTTTTTGTCTTTAATAATGCATGCTAACGAACGTGTGTTATTTTGAATGGCGGACTGTCAGGCGGAGACAGACGAGTCTGCCGTGATAAAGTTAATAAATTATTGATCGCTCCACCGTCAACCACAAGCCATTAAAAAAACACAAAGTTATACACTGGGCGACTCATTCTTTTATAAATTTCTTTGTAATAATTTCTTTGTCTGTCTTTACTCTAACAATATAAATTCCGCCATTTAAATCTGTCAAGTCAAATGTTGTCTGTCTACTGTCGCTATATAACGAAGATATAATTTGCCCGTTAATATTTAAAATTTCAATTGTGGCTTTGTCAGGAATGCTGACTGTAATATAATCTGAAGAGGGGTTGGGAAAAATGGAAATATTTGATGAGTTGTTTAAATAATTGATTTCAGTAATAATTGAAGAGCTATCTAATTTTGCAAGGAAAATATCACCATAACCCACATTGCTTAAAGTATTTATTCCAAATGTAATTGTTGGACTTCTAAAAGTCCCACCTACGTAAATATTCCCAAAAGCATCATGTGCTACTGAAGATGCCCAATCAATATCTGTCCCTTTGGCGCTTGTAGCCCAAATTACGTTACCATTTGTATTGTACTTAGCAAGAAAAACATCGTGAGTATTATGAATGTTATCAGCATTAACCAATGAAGTAGTGCCCAAAGTGAGTGTATCACCTTGAAATACTCCTGTCACATAAGAATTCCCCGAATCATCAACCGAAAGAGAATTCGCCCAATCACCACCATCCGCTCCACCTGCGCTTTTTGCCCAAAAGACTTTACCATTAATGTCGTATTTTACGAGAAAGATATCCTCGTATCCTGCATTCGTCAAAGTATCAGAGTCAAAGATTAAGTTAAAACTTGAAAATATTCCTGCAACATAAATATTCCCTAACGTGTCCAAAGCTATTGAATTCCCTTCATCCCAATTCGTTCCTCCAAAGCGTTTAGCCCATTCCAAATTTCCACTTGTGTTATATTTCGCAACAAATATATCATAAGTGTTACTAGTGCTATCAGCATTCGTTAAATTTGTTGAGTCGAAAGCAACAGTTTTGCTTCTAAAGCCTCCTGTAATATAGGCATTCTCTGAAATATCTATAGCAACTGAATATGGCTCTTCATAACTTAGACCACCTGCACTTTTTGCCCAAAGAACTGTTCCATTTGTATCATATTTTACAATAAATATGTCATTAGTTCCAACATTCGTTAAAGTTGTTGAACCAAATGTAATAATGGAACTAAAAAAATTCCCAGTTATGTAAATAATTCCTGAAGAACTCACTGCAACCGATTGTGCATAATCATAATTTGTCCCACATCCACTTTTTGCCCAAAGGACATTTCCATTGGAGTCGTATTTCACTAAAAATATATCTGCAGTATCAATTATATTGGAATTCATTAAAATAATAGTATCAAAGGTAATTGTGGAGCTTGCAAAGTCTCCAACTAAATAAATATTTCCTGAAGAGTCAATGTCAACAGAATTTGCATTATCCATTCCCATTCCCCCAGCACTTTTTGCCCAAAGAACATTTCCAGTTGAATCATATTTTATTATAATCAAATCGGAAGTATTCCCAGTACTATCAAAATTAACTATACTGTCAGAACCAAATATAATTGAAGAACTATAAAATCTACCTACCACCACTATATTTCCCGATGCATCAGTTTTAACAGAACTAACCGATTCAGAATTACTACCCCCTGCACTCTCTGCCCATAGCCAATTAGGAGTTTGACAATAGGAATCTTTATGAAAAATACTTAATTAGCACCTAATGGTTATAATTCTCGGTCAGGTATTTAATAATTGTATTGATAGCTTTTAATTAAAATAGGTGAGATTAATTTTCCCACCTATTTTTTTGTCATAATTTTTAAAAAATAGTAATCTGAATCAATGAAAATAGCACATCAACATTTCACTATAATTATATAAATACAAAAAATAAAATAACATTTATGAAGGGTAGGTTAAAGAAAATGAGGTTTGTCCTTACATTTGTCCGATTTGTTCATGAAAAAAACCCAGCTGATGACATTTTATTGCTTCAGGGCAGTTTGCTGAAGATTTAAAGATTTATTATGAAAGGCCAGATAATTGAACAGAATTAAAAACCAAGTAATATGAACAATAAGAATTTTTATTTTACAATTATGCTTTTGACTATTTCTACAGCATCCTTATCACAAGATTTCAGAACAAAATATAAAGAACTAAAAGTAGAAAAAGATGATTCATTAACGGTAAAGAATTTTCTCGTTGAATGGGAATCAAAAGCCCCACAGGATGTTGAAATGTTAATTGCATTTGCCAATTTTTATGTAAATAAAGGCAGACAGTCAGTACTGGCTATCAATGACCATCCTAAAGGAGAATCAATGTCGTTTTACGATTCCACTTCCAATTCAACTCAATACATAAGCGGACTGACAATTTACGACACTTTGTATTTTGGTAAAGCTCTTAACTATCTGAATAGAGCAATACGTTTAAAACCTCAAAGATTAGACATTTTATTTGGGGAAGCATACCTGTTAGGAGATGCTGAAAATTACAAAGCTCAGAAGGATATTTTAATTAAAGCAATTGATATTTCGGATAGTATTAAAAACAAATGGTTGTGGACAAATGATTCTGTGCTCACTGATGCGAAAACATATTTTATTGAAAATTTACAAAGTTATATTGCTGGAATGGCTAATGCCGGTGAATCTAACTTTGATTATATAATGGAAATTTCGCAAAGGGTTATAAAATATTATCCTGATGAATTGTACGCAAATTCCAACCTGGGAATGGTATATTCTATCAAAGGGCAATATGATCTTGCATTGAAATATCTTATGAAAGCGGAAAAAGTAAACTCAGAAGATTATATAGTGCTTAATGATATTGCTCTTGCTTATGAATCGAAGAAAGATTATAAAAAAGCAATTGAATATTTTGAAAAGGTTGTTAAATATGGTCCCGCGGAAGTTCAGGAATTTGCAAAAGGTAAAATAGATGAACTCAGGAAAAAATAATTCTGTAATATATGTTGCAGTCAATCATTGAACAGCAGGGCAAGGTAGTATTTTTTAAAATTAATTAATCAACTGAGAAAGTAAAGTTCATATTAAAATCACCCGCTTCAATCCTCCCCTTCAGCAGGAACAAAGCTCTTATGTTCTTCCTTTTTCTTTACACCAAAATTATAGCGGATATTAATGCCTAACCGCTGGTTATCTGAATACCTGTCGCCTGTTGAATAAATTGCACCCTGATTCAGACTGAACTTTGTAATCATCGTTTTCAGTATATCGCGGCCATTAAAAGTAATACTGAGTTTTTTCTTTAACAGTGTTTGTGTTAAACCAAAATTCAACGATCCGAAGTTTTTCAGTTCATAAAAATTTTGAAAACCATTAATCATCATAAAGCCGTATACCGTCAGCTTTGTTTGTTTCAGCAGGTTCAGTGAATGAAAGGTAAAAAGCCGCCAGCTTCCTTTGCTGATTTGCAAAGGATTATTTTCGTATACCCCGCTAAATTCATTCATGTTGTATTGCGCACCAATAGCAAAGAAATACTTGCCACCAGGTGGTATTCCTACCATTGTTCTGAAATAAGTTTCTCTGCTTTTTCCTAAATTATCATAGGTCCTTACTGCCACAGCACCCTGCGCTTTATCCTGGTATACAACACTTGAAAAAATATCTCTTGTATAATTCTGCCCAACTGCAAATACCGGCATGTCGTTATAGCTTATATTTGCTTCATAATTATCGGTAAACTGCGGTCTGAGTGCAGGGTTTCCGGCTTCATAAAGAAATTCATCAATGTATTTAATGTATGGGTTCAGACTTTGGTAACCCGGGCGAGTGATGGTTTTGCGGTATATTAAATATCCTGTAAGTTCAATACCCATCATTTTTATAATCTTACGGCTTACGTAGACATATGGAAACAAGTCGGCCCTGTTGATAATAAAACTCGTATCGGCAGGAATGGTCTGATGGCCTTTCATATAAGTCTGTTCAAGCCTCCCTCCTGCTTTCAGTGTAAAAATTTTTCCAAATGTTTTTGATGCCTGTGCATATGCAGCATTTATATTCTCCTGGTAATTAAAGGCATTTGTGCGCTTTGCGTCAAATTCAGAGATTCCATTCTGCAGCAGAAAATAATCTGCTTTGCTGCTGTAATCCTGGTAAGTGCCCTGAATACCAGTTTCAAGTTTTATTTTCTTCGGCAGCATGTAAGTTAAGTCCGATTGCAAAAGGAAGTAATTCCGTATTTGCTTATTATCGCCGTTGCCCTGGTTAAGAATATTGATTGGAAAACTGTAGCTGGTAAGATAATCCTGCGATGTATTATTCAGGTTCAGGCTATAACTAAATTTTGTATCAAGGTTCGATCCGCTGGTATCAATCTTATAGGTAAAACCAAGATCCTGCTGAAGACTTACAATATCAGAACTGTTGTTTATATTATTGTTGCCTTCAGCAAGCAGTGCATTTTCTGCATCAACTATATGATTATTGTTCTGTGCAGAAGAACTCGGAAAACTCAAGTTAAGCCGGCCATCATAGCTGAAGGTACATTTTTTTGTTGCATCATAAGTGATACCATATCCAAGGTAACCCTGTTCACTAAACTGTTTACTTTGTGATGACTGGTGTATAGCAGTATCCGGCGAAAGGAAACGAATAGTGTTGATTTCTTCCAGCAACCCGTTATGATTGTAATTCATATTCAGGTAGCTTGTGCTTTTACTACCGCTGCTGTTAAAGTTTAATCCGGCAAAACGGTTGCCGTATTTGCCCTGATTCATGCCAAGGCTTATAGATCCTGAATGTCCTATATTCACGCCTTTTTTCAGAACTATATTTATTATACCACCGGAAGTTGAAGCATCGTATTTTGTTGATGGTGTACGCATCACTTCAATCTTCTCAATACTGCCTGGTGGCAGACTTTTCAACAAGGTTGAAATATCCGATGCACTCATCTTTTGTTCGCGCCCATTAATATAAATGGATGCAGGTGATGCGCTGGTAATAAAGATGCCACCATCCTGGTCAACGTAAAGCCCCGGCGTTTTTTCAAGCACTTCGAGTGCATTGGTACTGCTGTTTACCAATGGCAAAGGGTCAATGATCATTTTATCATCTTCCTGGGTAATAAGCGGGCGTTTGGCTTTAACCACCGCTTCACCCATTTGCACTGAGTTCTCTTTAATCCTGTACTCAAAATTCCGTTTAACATATGTGATATTTAGTGTATCCTTCAATTGCTGAAAGCCGACATAGCTTATCAGAATTTTATATTTCCCACTTAAAACACCAGTTAACACAGCTATTCCGGTTTTGTCTGTAACGCTATAAACCTTTGTGGAATCAGACATCTTTATCAATTTCACCTGTGCCCCGATAAGAACATTGTTGGCAGTGTCTTTAACAGTAACAGACACATTTTGCGTGAAACCATCAGAAAAAAAGGCAATGCAGGTAATAACAATTAATACTTTTAAAATAATTTTCATTTAGAATTGCAGCACTATAAAAAATTAATACCCGGTAAAATTAATAATAATACCATGGCACAAAAGGAATTTCAGGCTTGAGTTTACATACAGGATAAATACAAAAGTGTAAGAATAGAAATTATAAATCTCTCGAAAAGGAAAATATCAGACGAATTCAGCAGGCGGTGGAATTCAATGTGTGTCTTTACGAGAATAGAGAACTAATCTGCCTTTGCGAAGAGTTGGATAATTTATAAACCGGCATCATTTCATTTGCAGAGATGACTTTACAATAAGTTGTTCAGAATTCCTGCAAGAAATAATTTAAGCTACTTCACTCAAATTCTTTTCATGCAAAAAACAAGTCACATCCTTTTTTTTGCGTAATGATATTTTTACAGTGGTGCCATCAGCCAGAATAAATTGCTGGTGTATTTTTCCACTCAATTTTTTTATATAGTTTATGTTCACCATGCAAGAATGATTGCACCGAAGAAAATGTTCAAAACCCACAAGAGCATGCACCTGGCATAACCTGCGCGCGTAGATTAAGGGTTCGCGATCGGAGAAATAAATCCATGTGTAACTGCCATCAGCAAGGCAATGTGTAATGTGATCCTGTTCGGAAATAATAAAACTTTTTAGCTCGGGCATAGCTGGCCAATTCGTTGCAGTATGTATAGCAACTTGCGCATCCATATTAATTTTCTTTGAGGTAAATAATTTTTATATCATCAGGGACCAGTGAAGTGTCGCAATTTTCAGGAACAATAAATACTTTTTCAATTTGCACCGGGCAACTAGTACTATTGCTTTCAAACAAATTCATCTGGCGAAGATGCCATGCTGTGATTTTGCGATTCATTTTTACCATTATTGCAACCCTGCACAAATCCTTACCATTGTGATGTTCAACAAGAAAATCAGGTGTAATATTTATTTCTTCTATGCTTTGCAATACTTCCCATCCATTATTTCTAGGGCAGTATGAATTCAGGTATGCATATGCATAAGGAAGCATTTCGCTTTTTTTGAATGTCAGAAATAATTTATTCTGCAATTTCATGTTTGATATACTTTTTAAGAAACGCCTCAATCTGTTCATTCACAGGAGGCTTTGAAAGAAATACGTCGCAGCCGGCTAAGTAGGCCTTATCCTGGTAATAATCAAAAGCAGTCAATACAATTACAGGGAGATCGAATGCAATTTCTTTAATCTTAACAGTTGCTTCAAATCCGTCCATTACTGGCATATTGATATCCATAAACACCAATCCGATTTCGGGATTTGACAGGCACAATTCCACAGCTTCCTTTCCATTTTGCGCCCATAATACACGCCCGCCGGCCCTGCAAACCTGGCGACTCAGTAGCCAGAATGCCATGTAATCATCTTCGGCTATAAGTACCCACTTTTCCTTTATCTTCTTTTCTTCCTGAACGGCAATCATAACAGTAGTGTTTATATTTTCAGTTATATTTAACGGAAGGCGCGGCTACAGCGCCTTCCGATGAAAGGTGATATTACAATACAAAAATTATCCTTTTCCTGGAGGAGGAGGAGGAGGAGGAGGATTTACTGGGCCTTCACCACCAATAATTTTCAGCAAATCATAATTAGTTAATTTTTCATTCAGATGGAAACTTATTTTCCTGCTGTTTTTTTTTGTTTTTATTGCTTTCATATTTTTTAATTTTAGTAAGAATTAAAGTCTTTTCACTTACTTAATCATAGAATTTGAAAAAGGTACCCAGTAACCCTCTCAAATATTTACATATATTCACTTGTATCTTCCTGATTATATGCACATTTGGAATATATAAAAATATTTTTTAACTTTACAGAAATTACGCACAAATACCTAGTAGATTATTGTGATTAACACAAATCGAAATAAGTTAAAAAATAACGCTATAATAAAGTTGATTTTATTATTGTTTTTGATTTGCTTCTGTGTTCAAACGAGGGCTTCCGAGCAATCCAATTTTATTGCAAAATATTATTTTACACAAGGAGTATTGCTTGAGACCAAATCCAAATATACAGATGCAATATCCTTTTTTGAAAAGGCTAATTCTATTTATAAAAATAATGCAAAATGGGAAAAATATATTTTAGGAAATGTGGAGGTTGGAAAGTGTTATCGATTAATTCAGGATTATAAAAATGCCGAATGTTTTTATTCAATAGCTGAAAATCTAGCTATTAAAAAATTCAACAAATCTAATATTATTTTTGCCAGAATTTATGGATCAAAAGCTATTCTTCTATGTGATATGGGTGATTATAATAAATCAATAGTTTTAGCTGAAGAATCTATTTCAATCAATAAAAAATCACTACATTCAAATGACACGCTTACAGCACAAGTTTATAACACTATAGGTACAGATTATTACTATCTTGGCAAATATGATAAATCTTTAATGTATTACAATAAATCTTTATTATATGCTGGCTCATTGGTTGATAGTTCAAAAACTTTAATATCGGAATGTCTGAGTAGCATAGGATGTGTATACTGGGTTAAGGGTGATTACAATTTATCTGCTACCTATTTGACCAAAGCAATTGAAATTCAGTTGTCATCCAAAAATTATCCGGAGGATTTAGCCTATTCGTATAATATTCTTGCAACACTATATTATCAGACTGGTTACTTTGAGCAGGCAGTTGCCAATTATAACAAGGCAGAAAATATATTGTTAAAAAACAATTTTTATGATCATTCCCTTTTAGGAAATATATATTACTCCGAAGCATCTGTAAATTTTCATTTACAAGATTATGAAAAAGCGGTGGGGTACTGTATGAAAGCCTTACCTATTTTAAAAAAGAATTATAAAAAAAATGCACGAGAGTTATATTATTTATATTATTATTTGGGGAAAATTTATAATTATTATGGGGATAAAGTAAAAGCTCCAAAACTCTTAAATGAAAGCATTGCAATTAATTCGAAATTTAAATTACCATTTGACCCCTACGCTACATTTTACCTTGCAAAAGTCTATGAGAATTTGGACGAAATGTCAAAAGCTGATTCTCTATATAAATGCACTTATAACCTTAACAATCTTAAATCAGGAAATTGGGACAGTACCAGCTATGCTCAATTATGTATATGTTATGGAATATTTTCCCTTAAGCAATGTAATTTTAATAAAGCAGAATCACTTCTTATTGAAGCTTTAAATATACAAACTAAAAAGTCAGGAATCTCCAAATCAGACCTAGCAGTTGTTCAAAATTCAATTGGTGATTTATATTTAAAAAAAGGACAATATGATAAATCTTTAAAGTATTTCCAATCCGCAATTACTTCTGTACTTAGGAATTTTAAACCAAGATCAATCACTGATAATCCAGACTTATCTAGAATCACAGCTGATGCAAACTTGATGTATCCGCTTAAAGGAAAAGCAAGAGCACTTCAGATGAAATATCTTTACGTTTCTTCTGATACTAATGATCTTTCTGCTTCGCTTAACACATACACGTGTGCAATAAATGCAATTGAGAAACTTCGTTTACTTTTTGGAAATACGGAGAGTTCAACTGCATTGTTGAGTAATGAAAATGATGTCTATGATGGAGCCATTGAAACTGCTGCTCTGCTCTATAAGAAAACAAATAATGAAAAATATTTTTCACAGGCATTTACTTTTGCGGAAAAAAGTAAGTCAGCCTCTCTGCTCAACGCTGTAAGAAGTAATGATGCCATGATTGCTGCAAAAGTGCCTGATGAATTACAGGATGTAGAACGCAATCTGAGGAAAAAAGCTAACCAATACAAATACCTTATAAACCAGGAAAGTGCAGAGAAACAGCCCAGTGACATACGCATCACACTTTGGAATGCGAAACTCGACACACTGCAAAAACAGCATGACGTACTGATGAACTATATCAGTAAGAATTTCCCTGAATACTACAACCTGGGATTTAACACCAATGTGCTTTGCGACGATTCAGTAAAGAAAAGACTTAATGCAAATGAAGCCTTTATTGAATATGTCTGTACATCTGATAATATCTATGCTTTTGCATTGACCAGGCAAACAAAAAAAATAATTTCAATTAAAAATGACAGCAATTTTATAAATATTCTCACACAGTATCAAAACAGCATAAGCAGCACCAGTTCAAAGAATGGCGGTGATCACAGCATTTTTATTACATCGGCCACTTCGCTTTATTCAAGGCTGGTTGAACCTTTTGAAAGCATAATAAAAAACAAATCGCTTATCATAATTCCGGATGAAGAACTTTATAATGTTCCTTTTGAATGCTTGCTCACAAAGGACGTTGCAAAGGAAAGCAAATTCAACAGCCTGCCCTATCTCATTAAGGAATCTGCAATATCGTATGCCGGTTCTGCAACATTGCTATACTCAACTAAATCAACGGTTACAAGCAATACCGACAAACTACTTGCATTTGCACCCTCGTATGAAAGCACAGGAGCAAATGCTGACACATCAGAAGTTACACGTAATTTAATGAAATCAATCACACCTTTGCTTGGCACAAAAGAGGAAGTTGATAACATTGGCCAGATAATGGAAGGTGATGTGTTTGAAGGCAATAATGCCACGCTGCAAAATTTCAAATCCAAATCTTCAGGTTACGATATACTTCACCTTGCAATGCATACCATGATCGACAATGAAGATCCCATGAACTCAAAACTTGTATTTGGCGCTGATAATAATAGCTATGGTATGCTGAATACTTACGAACTTTATTCCATGAAACTTGATGCGAAGCTCGCGGTTCTCAGTGCATGTAATACCGGGAAAGGGAAAATGCTCAAAGGTGAAGGGATGCTCTGTCTAGCACGCGGATTCATGTATGCAGGCTGCCCCAGCCTTGTGATGACTTTATGGGAAATAAACGACCGCACAGGTTCAAAATTAATGCAAAACTTTTACAAATATCTTTCGCAGGGTAAATCAAAAGATGAAGCATTGCGGCTTTCAAAACTGGATTACCTGAGTACATCCGACGATATGCAGGCCAATCCTTATTATTGGGCAGGTTACATTAATTTCGGAAATCATGATCCAATAATAAGTATTACCGGTAATAATGTTAAATACCGGACTTATGCAATACCTGCAGCCCTGCTGGTAATAGCAAGTGCTTCTTTGTTTATTTTTAGAAAAAGAAGATTATTCAACAAGGCTTAATCAATTGCCGAGCTTATTCAGAATTTCTTCAGCGCTAGTTTTATAGAATCCATTATCCATTGAAATTTTCTGAAGAGCAGAACGTGCTGCAACAATGTTATCTTTCTTCAGAAGGCACAGTGCATAATACCATTCTGACTGCTCAACATAGAGTGAACGCTTGTCAGCAATAATTGCATTAAAGGAAATCATCGCATCATCCAGATCATCAATTTCCATTGCAGCAATTCCCCTGAAGAAAAATGACCCCATGTCAGTTTTATCAACTTTTGATAATTCTTTCAGCATTGACCAGGCATCTTTATAGTTTCCTTCAGAATATTTCCCCATTGCTTGATTGAACTTGTCTCCGGATGCATCAGCTGAGCGCACTGAATAAGAAGCTTCATATGCTTTGTAATATTGCGAATAAAGACGTTTATTCAATGGAGGGCGCATAACAAAGAGTAACAATGCACCAACTGCGATAATTGCAGCAAAGCCAGCTGCAACCCTGTAATAACGCATAGGCACTATTTTGCCGAATTTCTTTTTCTTTTGTTTCTCATGAATAGCATTCAGATTTTCGCGCAACGCAAAAGAACCTTCATCCTTTAATGTACGCGATATCAGTAACTGAAGTTTAACATCCCTGGCAAGCTCAGGATCATCATCCATCATTTTAAGAAAATCATCAAGTTCCTTACCACCCAGTTTTCCTTCAGTATACAGATCTTTGAGTTCGTTAATATCTTTTTCCATATTGTTTCAAATTCTTTTCTACCTGCTGAAATGTTGAATCATCCTTAAGCAAATTCTTTAGATAATTCAGGCAACGGTATTTCTGTTTTTTTGCAATTATTTCATTTTTCAACTTCATTGCTTCAGCAATTTCTTTCAGCGATGATCCTTTGTAAAACATCCTGAGAATTTTTTTACAACTGCCTTGTAATTTTCTGTAATACTTAATTATCAAGCCTTCCAGAATATCGTCATTCAGTGTTTCCAGGTCTGCAAAAAATTCAGTCACTTCTGATTCGGTTACAGGATCTACAATTTCATCAAGTACAACTTTAAATTCATATTCAATCAGCCCTAACTTATCTCTTCGTTGTTTGATCATTAATTTGCACACTGCATAAATAAAAGTTTTTGCAGTACATTTTAATTCAATTTTTTCGACAGTAAGCTTTCGGTATAATACAACGAGAGCATCCTGAAAAATATCCCAAACATCGTCTTCCTGCAGGAACCTGGCTCTGAGTGCCAATTTCCAGCGTATCGCAGGAAAATAATTTTTGTAAACATATTCAAGTACATCATGCTTGTTATGGCTGATGCCTTCAACTATATCTTCTTCACTATAATCTGTCACCTTTCACTCTCTTTATCCGGAAATTTAAAAAAGGTACCCACCGGAATAATTTAACAATATTCTGTTTTGCAAATATACCAAGACTTTGCGGAGGGAAAAAATATTTTTTAATATGATTTTTTTCAGGTATCAAATTGATAGAAAATAGATATAAGTTATAAAGAGGCTTGCTCAAAATGAATGACAATTATTTAAATTTAATTAAATTTGTGGTAAGAACAGTTTTAATCTCCATAAGTGACAAACCATTAAACTTTGTAAATGTGCTATAACATCGCATACCTGGAACATCGTATTGAGAAATATGCTGAACGTTATAAACATGCATTGCCAAGCAATTGGAAAACTGATGCACTGCATACCGAATTGCCAACCCATTATTTTGTAAGCGGGTTCTCACATCCACGCTTACCTGTTATTAATTCAGAAGGAATTTTAAATTGCGAATGGGGATTGATTCCAGCATGGATAAAGGATACAAAATCGGCAGATGAAATACGCACAAAAACACTCAATGCAATTGGCGAAACAGTTTTTGACAAACCTTCTTTTAAAAAGAGTATTACATCAAAACGCTGTCTGCTTGGAGTAAATGGCTTTTATGAATGGCGCGAATTTAACAATACAAAATACCCCTATTTTATTAAAACAAAAAGCAATGAAATATTTTCACTGGGTTGCATCTATGATTCCTGGGTCGACAAAGGCACTGGCGAAATAAGAAATACATTCAGCATCTTAACGACCGCTGCAAATCCATTGATGAAAAAAATTCATAATATGAAGAAGCGCATGCCCCTGATTATTCCGGAGCAACATGAAAAAAACTGGATAACACAAAATTTACCGAAAGAGCAAATTCAGGAAATGATCAAACCTTACGATGAATCGGATATGACAGCGTATACTATTTCAAAAAATGTTAACAGCGCAAAAAATAACCGGAATTTTCCGGGAATATTGGAAAAGGTTGAATACGCCGAATTAGATTAAACTAACTATTACCTCATATTGAATTTTCTTTTTTTGCCATAATAAGAAAACACGATTCAGCATATTTGAAGCTGCAATAAATTTTTAATTTTGAAATTGAGTATCATTTATTTCGAAAGAATTAAATACAGAAAAAATGAAAAAAATATTTTTGATCCTTCTGATTTCTATCTCAATTCTATCAAGGATTTCAGCCCAAAGCATTTCATCGTCCGATTTTGCAGGTCATTGGACAAGCAGTGAAACCTCTGTTGAAATGGTTATCTGGAGCGACGATAAAGGAGCTTATCAGATGGTGTGCTGGGATAAAAGCGATGCGGAAGTTTTAGAAGTCTCCAATTTAAGGGTAAGCAATCTCACAATGACAGTTACCCTGAAAACCAACTCAACAAATTTTGTAATCAACTGCACGCTTAATTTAACCGATGCATATAATATGAAGGAAACTATTGGATCCACCACTGAAACCTCATCCACAACGGTTTCTTGGAAAAAAATTAAATGCTCCGAATAAAAAACAAAATATGAAAATTGAAACACATCATATAAACGGAATAAAAATTGTCGAGGTGATTTCTGAAAATGTGTTGATTCAAAATTCTCAGGATGGATTGCAATTATTAGTTGATATTGGATACCAGGGCTTTGACAGAATAATCATTTATGAAAAAAATATCACTCCTGATTTCTTTGATTTAAAAAATAAAATTGCAGGTGATATACTTCAGAAATATTCAAATTACAGGGTTCGTCTTGTTATAATTGGAGAATACTCTAAGTTCACAAATAAAAGTATCAGGGATTTTATTTATGAGAGCAATAAGTTTCAGCAAATTAACTTTGTTAGCTCATTGGATGAAGCATTAGCAAAATTATCAAAAAACTGAGATAGCATACCCAGCACTTTTCTTGAATACATTCAGTTTGAATTATTCGTTCACGCAAATAATATTAGCTGGAAATAAAAATAGCTATTTCAAATCAATAGTTGTTCAGTACAGTTATTTTATTTAACATGCAAGCCTGACAGGATTGCTATCCCTTTCCATTTCAAAATAGTCTACTTCAGCTTTCAGAATCTTCTTTATATCAGAGGTTGTAGGGAATATTCCGCTTCTGTTTATTCTGTCGATTATATAACTGATCATCTCCTTCTGGTCAACCTGGAAACCTTGAAGCAATTCATTTTTATTCCAGAATTTTTTAATCGCTAAATATTCTTCCTCAAGCTCAAGAATCTGCGATATACAGTTGTTATCGTATTCTGCTTTCAAGGCAAAAGGCAGGTATAAACTTATTTCAGATGCTGCATGATTATAGCTTAGTCCAAGTGCGGAATTAAAACTATTTGAAAAATTTGTTTCCATGGTTTTGTTTTTAATTTATAATACAAAATAACAATAGCTAAACGCACTGAATTTGCGTTTTGTTATTTTTTTAGTATTTTTGAAAAAATAATAATTAATATGCCACTAAATAAAGAAGCAACGCTGCGCTACCATATAATTGACGAATGTATAAGTGACAAGTACAATCCATACCCTACAATGGAATTCCTTGTGGACAAGCTTGAAGATCGCCTGGGTAAAGAATTCACAGTTTCAACAATTCAGAAAGACATCAAAGCAATGAAGGAAGATGAGGAACTTGGTTACCTCGCTCCTATCAAGTTCAGCCGTAAAGAAATGGGTTATTACTATGAGAACTCTGAATATTCCATAAAGAAAGTTCCTTTGCACAGCGACGAAATTGAAGCACTTGAATTTGCGGCTGCAATTATCCAGCAGTATAAAAACACCAGCATCAGCGGTACATTCAGCATGGCAGTAGATAAAGTACTAACATCACTCAAAGTCAAACGTCACTCAAAAGACAACAGCGACATGCAAATTATTTTTCCCGAGATTGCACAGGATTTTAGGGGAGCAGAAAAAATTGATTTCTTTGTTCACTGTATTCGTGATCGGATTCCTGTATCGTTCGAACACTTTTCATACCAGCGACAGGCATTCGAAAACTATATTGTTCATCCATATTTTCTAAAAGAGCACAGGAACAAGTGGTATTTGATTGGTTTTTCAGAATCGCACAAAAGCCTTCGCATATTTGGCCTTGACCGTATTGAAAATATCCTGATGCTGAAGAATAAGTTTTATTCATTGCCAGGATTCAAACCGGAAGATCTATTCAAAAACAGTATTGGCGTTTTTATATCTGGCGTGAATAAACCACATAATGTAAAATTAGAATTTACAAGGAATGTTGCCGGTTTCATTAAAGCACAGCCATTGCATGAAAGTCAGAAAATAATAAAACATCTGAAAAACGGAGGCATAATTACTTCATTAAAAGTGTACCTGTGCCCTGAATTAAAACAATTACTACTGTCATACGGATCGGATGTTTTTATTATAGAACCATTAAGTTTACGTTTGGTGATAGAGCAGGAACTTAAAAAAGCCCTCAAAAACATCAGTAAAAGAAAGTGAATAAATTATCGCGTCTGATAAATAAAACAAAATCTCCAATTTTTAATTTGGTCTCGGAAGAGCCCATAGCTTAATATACAATTTCTTTAACAAAGTATTCCATAAAACAACATAAAGAATTATTCCCGCCCAGAAGGTCCACCAAATCACATTCATTTTAAAACGGTAATATTCCGGATCAAACTTATAGTAAGAATAATCGTAAACTGCTGAAACATGCGACATATCGGTACCATACCATAACCAGCTGATAAAATCAAAGGAAGTAGACAGATATGTAAGCAAGAGAAATGGCAGTATAGGGAAAAGCAAATTCAATAAAATTGTGCTCTGATTCATAAAAACACTGTATTGCTTTGCTTTGAAACCCCTAATAAAAAATACAATGCATAGTAATACAATCAACATTGTACCTGTTATAAAAAATTTAAATTTGTAATTAAACAGAACGTCAAAAAACAGCAGAAGCGTTGCCAATATTGCGAATATAGCAGCGCCAAGCAAAAATTGTTTCCAGTATACATTCTTGAAAATATTAAAAATAATAGCGATAAAAAACACAAACACAAAGAAGAAAACTATAAGATACTGACTATACATGTAACTCAGAAAATATTTTGCATAATTTATATTTTGCATATTCCGGTAAACTTCATCAATTGAACAATTTAGATAATTATCAGAATAGCTCGTATTATAATTATGATTATGATAATCCCTGAGAATGGTTTGCGGATCCACGGTCTCTGTTCCGGAATATTTTTTCAACAATTTGCAGAATAATAAAATCTGTTCCATGCCTGCCCTTTCATCCCTTGCAATGTTTTGATGGCACAGAAAACCATTAATGGCTGAATCGAGCGCGGGATTGGAATCGTCACTGTAATCACGCGTTCGCCTGAAACTACTTGTTGGATTATTGCTTATATTATAATACAAGTATGGCCTGCTATGACTGAAACTACCCTTCTCATAAAAAATTGAATCACACAAATCATGAGCATTATCACGGTACTGGTTCTGCATTTCTTCATTTTGTACTGAATCTCCAGGGCTTTTAGAATTTGTTGCTACGGGTATCGCATTTCCATTTTTTCTTGAGGATTCGTACTGAAGATAAAATGTATCATTTGGATAATAGCTGTAATCATAGATACTGGTAGGAAAATACATTTTCCCTTTATAATAATTACAAATGTCTTCATTGAATTCTTTATCACTAACCAGGTTTGCAGTTCTGAAATTAAGAATGCATATGGTTGAATAAGGAATTATCAGAGGAAGTGCGAAGGTTATAAAATATATTATAAATACAGGAAATTCTGTGAGGTTCTTCCGTTTTCCAAAACCCTTGTCAATGTTAAACAACGACAACTGCTTTATCATAAAGATAAGCCAGGCCGTTGCAGGTATGAATAAAAGTGCAAAAACGATGTTCACATATTTTTCAGTAGGGACATCTTTTACGTCAATGCCTATCAGCAAACCTAAAAGTGAGAACAATGCCAGCATCAGGATGGCAGTATAAAGATTCAGGTGAAACATTGTTGCCCAGAAGGCAGGATAGTTTGTGCGCAGGTAGCTGTCAAGCCTGCGGACAAAAGGAGGAGAAATCTTCAGGATTATATTCATAGGAAACAGTTTTTTTCAGTACTTGTCATTAAATAATTTTTTGGTGGAATTTGTTATATCGCGGTAATATTCAACATCCAGTTTTCGATTACTTATTCTCTGAAGCAAATCGTGCTTTGAATATGTGTTGGGAAATGAAACCTGGAATGCCTTGACTGAAGGTTCAATTTTCACATCGCTCCAGTCGGAAAATATTTCCGTAATAGCTGCAAGGTCGAAATTGCCGCTGATTTCAATAATATTAATACTGTTATCTTTTGCTATGTCATGCACATCGCCATTGAATACGGCCCGTCCGTTCTTTAGAAAAATAATCAGGTCCGAAATTTTTTCCACTTCATGTAATTGTTGCGAGCTTAGTATGATCCCTGTAGGATTGCGAATTGAATCGGCGATGTTGCGCAGATCGTCGAGCATCAGCTCCTGTGAATTGATGTCTAGGTTTGCCAGTGGTTCATCAAGTATCAATACCCGCGGGCTCCACACCAATGCTTTAGCTATTTCAACACGCAGTCTGTAGCCACTTGAAAGTTGGTTCCATGTATGATCCCTGAAATTGGTAAGGCCCAGCCGGTGAATAATAAAATCAACTTTCTCCTTATTTTCAGGATGTTTTATACCTTTTGTTGCTGCAATAAATGATAGATTATCGATAGCACTTCCGTACCATCTTTTTATACGTTGCGGAATAAATGCAATTTTCTGTTTGATCACGTTCCAGTCAGTTTCCTCTTCCCCGTTAAAGTAATAAGTTACTTCACCATCATTCAACGATAAATCGCCTGATATCATTCGGAGCAATGTAGTTTTCCCATTGCCATTTTCACCAACTATTCCAATTATTTTCCCATGCGATAATTCAAGGTTTATTGGTTCAAGAGTAAAACTCCTGAGCTGTGACCTGTATGCTTTTGAAATACTTTTCGCAGAAAATATAATCTGCTTTTCCGCAAAATATGGCTGAGCATCAATTGTTGAAATTAGTGAAAAGAATTTGTTATACTCCAAAGCAAGGGTTTCATTAGTTTCTTTTAACTTATCGAGATCCTTTGCTGAATTATACTTTATCCTTAGCTGCAATGCCTGTTGCCTAAGTTCGTCAGGGAAACTGTGATTGTTCAGTGTATCCATTAAATGAATACCCGTGCGGTTTAAGTCGCCGTTAACGAGATATGATTTTATGACCTGGTAATTTTTTTGAAGTTCAACATTCATAAGAAAAGGGGGTATTTAATTTTGAACTTAAGTACAACGATTTAATTATTTCATTAGTATGCTAAGTTATTTAAAATTATGAATTGTTAAGCAGTCGACAATATTATAAGTGATATGTCGACATGGAAATAATTCACAGGTAAATATTAAAAACTCAATAACCCTAAATTGAATAAACCATAAAAACATTGCACTTATGAGATCTGTTAATTTTTTTTTGCATGCAGAGAATTATGAAGGTATATTTACACAAATTATTTTTTTCGACCAATTATTTTTTTACTTGAATTTTGCTGGTTATATTTGATAATAAAATATATGTATATCAGGTAAATAAGTAAAGTAATGCGTAATAAATTATTAATTAACATATACAAATTATGAATACGTTGAATAAAAAAGAAACTGCAGTAAAGAAATTTGTAAAAGAATAATAATAAATTTAGCAATCTCGTAACATGAATGAAATTTCTCGTTATTCAGAAATGCCCTCCTAGATTAGTTGATAACAGATTCAAAGATCAGATGTATTGAATTCGATATTTTTAAATATACAATTATGAAAAAGACTTTCCTTTTAACATTCGTATTAATGCTCTGCACAGGCATTTTCGCACAGACAGCTAAATTAGATTCGGCATTCCTGAAAAATAAAAGTTGTGTCACTATTGATGCAACACTCCTGTTAAAACAGTTTTTTAATTTCAACAGTGTAGGAACATACTATTCCTCTCCATATATGTTATCATTGGACAGAATTATAAAAAATAACAATGCTATTAGATTTGATCTGAGCTTTAATGTTAACAACTCTAAAAGGAATTCCACTACTCAGTATGATTCTTCAGGTGACAACAATTCATATAACAACCTTGCTGTTGGCATAGGTTATGAAAAATTCAACACTATCTGGAAAAGATGGACAGTTTGTTATGGCGCTGATTTAACAACAAGTTATAATTACAATTATGATTTAAATAGATTTTCAACTTCTCAGTATCAGCAAACAACTCGTATTGAACGTACCTATGGAGTTCTGCCATTCTTAGGAATTATCTTTAAACTGAATAACAGATTTTTTATTGGCACAGAAACCAGCTACAATGTATCATATTCATTAAAAAACGAAACTCTTGTTTATGCATCACAAAATAATTATTTCAATGAAATATCTAAGACCACCGGGATTACTTCATACATTAGTTTACCAACAACCATTAATTTTAAAATAAGATTTTAGCTGATGTATAGAATAAGTGAATAATGAAAAGGTGTATATGACTTTCAAAAAAATAAATCATTATACCTCAAGAGAAAAATATCTTGGATAAAGTAGTTTATGTATATATATTTGTCCGATAACCAATATCCCACATAATGAAAAAAATCTATTCAACATTATTTTTTGTTGTGATGACAGTTATTGCCTATTCACAGCAATACACCGCCAACTTTGATGATGGCACTAAAGTCGATTATGATGTAATATCTGACAAATTCACAGATTGCAAACCGTTTAATATTAGATGGGGCGGTATTGAATACGGCCTCGATGAGTCGCATGGCTATCAACTTGGTGCAAGTTATTTTATGAAGGATAAATTTTACTCACAAATACATTTCAACTTACTTAACGGCTTTGGATTACTGGCAGAAGGTGTATATTTTCTTAAATCCTGGAATAAGGAAAAAACTTTGAATTTTCCGGTAAAGGAAGAATATGCAGGATACAATACCATAAAAAAGTATCTTGTCAAACATACCCTTCAAAGGCAATATTATTTGGGTCCACATATTGGATACGCTTATAATAACATCGTTAAGGACGGGTATAAGTATTCCGGTGATATAAGTTTAGGTGCTGCACTTTACCGTGGAAAATTTATTAAAGTCACTATACAGGATGCTGTTCGTACCAAACCAACAAAAATGCGAGGCACAACACAGTTTGGCCTCTATACCGACTTTGTTTATTATATGATTACAACAGATAGTACTTCAAGTAACACCAGCATTAATACTACCAAACATTCCAATATTGGATTCAGGATGTTTATCTCAGGCAAAGGTTCATTGTGGGGAAAACGTGATTTTGGTCTCTTTTACCTGCTGGGCGCAGGAACAGGCGGAACGGAATCATTGTATCCAATGCTTGGATTTGGAATTTACGGCGGATTTTAAACCAATCATATGCGATCAAGACTCTTAATAATTTCAGCAGTATTATTATTAATGCTGTTGAACAGCTGTGCCTATATTATAGGCGGAAGAACATCCACACATTTTAAAACATCCACACCTAATGCAAAAATTTCATTATCGTCGGTGGGAGAAATGGGATGGCACGATTACGAACTTATAGGCACCGACAGTGCCATCTATCATATGAGAAATATACGGGATTATACCGTGAAACAGGAATGTCCGGGCTACAAAACAGAATATACTCCCCTGGCACAAACCCGATTCAACTATGGGAGATTGGTGGGATATTTTATGAGCCTGGGTTTTGATGCACTATTCATGGCATCAACCAATGCAGGCTGGGATGACCAGTCGGCGCAGGCTGTCGGAATTCCATCATTTTTTCTTGGAGTTGGCGGATGGTGGCTCTTTCCCTATGGACCAAAAAAAATGTACGAAAAAAAATACACCCTCCCTCCTATGACAATCCTGCCGGTGAAACAACCTGACGAGAAGAACCTGTTTGTAGACCAGGCTGCCATAAAAGTTGAAGAGAATTCTTCAGAGCGAAGTTATTATACAAACTACAGAAGTTATAAAAAAGGTAAAAAGGAATACAGTAGCAGAACTGGTAATAAAATTAATTACGAGAATTCCATCTTTGCTGATAATCTGAACAAACTCCTTGTAAAATACCAGTTATGTGACACCACCAAGAAACTTCTTGCAAATGCATTTAACAGTTTGAGACTCCGGACAACAATTACCAGTATAAACACATCTGTTGTTGGGGATATGTCATTCATTGAATTGAACACAAAATGGTCACTGCACGATTACTTCGACAAATCAGAAATTGTTACTAAAGATTATACCACTACCTCAAAATGGATTTCATCAGCTGTTCCTTCCAACGATGAAATAACTGACATGATGGACGATGCCCTAGAGAATGCGCTGATCAAATTCCTCGCCGATTCAACTGTAAATTCGAATCTGCAAAGTGGAGTAAAGCAATATGAACAAACAATGACTCAATGGGACAGCATCCCGATAAACGCAGCCAGTCACGTTGTAACTGTTCCCGAAGCAGTTAATGCTGTAGTTACGGTTAAAACCAAAGAGGGTCACGGAAGCGGTTGCATCATTTCAAATGAGGGCTGGATAATCACAAACTATCATGTTTCAGGCGATACCACGCAAAGACCTATAGTGCTATTTGAAGACGGTACCAGCGATACTGCCAAAGTAGTTCGTACAAATCCCGTATACGACCTGGCTTTGCTGAAGGTAAAACCGGTTAACTTAAAACCTTTCAGCATCAGTTGTTCAAAAACAATCGAAATTGGTAAAACAGTTTATGCTATAGGTACTCCGAAAGATATTGAACTGGGACAAACTGTAAGCAAAGGAATCATTTCAGGCAAAAGAAAAGTTGATGATAAAATTTTTATACAGACTGATGTTAGCATCAATGCAGGGAACAGCGGCGGAGCGCTTATTAACGAAGATGGTGCTCTGATAGGTATAGTGAATGCAAAATTTGTTGGGATAGGAATAGAGGGTATCGGCTTTGCCATTCCATCCTATTATATTCCTGAAGCGCTAAAAATTAGGCTTACAAGATAAAGAATCATTAACCTAATAACTGGTATATGAAATATCTAATCTTTCTATTAAAGATTATTCTGATTACATCAATGATGCCCGGTTGTGCTTATATTATTGGAGGAAGAACTACAACACATTTGAATGCAAAAAGCCCCGACACAAAAATCTCTATATTATATATGGGGAAAAACAAAGTATCAGTCTATAAGCCGATCGGGCAGGAAAGCGTAAAATATAATCTCAAGAATTATCGTGACTATATTGTAAAACAGGAACGCGAGGGATATATTCCAAAATACACTCCCCTGGCCCAGACTAGGTTCAATTATGGCAAAATTGCAGGACTTGCAGCTTCACTAGGCTTCGGTATTTTCTTATACGCCCTGGCAAGTTCCAGCAGCGATAATGAGATACTGGACAATGCAATAGGAATTGGAGGCGTAATAGCATTTTTCGGGAGTATGGGACTTTTCACTCTCGGTCCGCCAAGAATGTACGAAAAAGAAATCAACTTGCCGGAAATGGAATTGCTTCCAAAAAAGAAAAACGGTGAAAAAAATTTAGTGGTTGAGCAGGCAGCAATTAATATGACTGAACATTCATACTCTTATAATTATTATCCTTCATTCAAAGATTATAAGAATGGAGAAAATTCTTTTTCTGCCAGCCAGGGCGAACGAACAAATATACAAAATACCGTTTTCTCTGAAGATCTGAACATACTGCTTGCAAAATATGGGTATGGCGATACCACAACATCTACCAGTCTGCCTAACGCTTTCAACAGCCTGAAACTTCGTACAACAATTACCGGTATCAATTTAACACGGGTGGGCGAAATGTCATTCATTAAAATTTCAACTGATTGGTCATTGTATGATTATTATGGCAAAATAGAAATGATTTCAAAATATTATATAACTGAATCGAACTGGACCTCTGCTCCTACACCTGATGAGCAGCAAACACGCACAATGTTTAAAGACGCACTTGACGGGGCGCTTACAAAATTTCTAAGCGATACTGCTGTCAGCTGGTATTTCAAAAATGGCACAGTTGAATCCGATAAGAAGTTTGCAAACTGGGATACACTTCATATTACATCCGATAAATATGTGTCATCGGTATCGGATGCAGTTAAAGCAGTGGTTACTGTTAAAGGAAAAGATGGTCATGGAAGTGGCTGCCTTATTTCCAAAGAAGGATGGATAATTACTAATTATCATGTTTCTGGCGATACTGCCACCAAACTCGAAGTTCTGTTTGAGAATGAGCAAAAAGATTCTGCAGTTGTTATTCGCGTTAATCCCAATTACGACCTGGCATTGCTTAAGGTGAAGCCGGTATCAATAACTCCTCTGAATATAAGTAACGCTAAATTATTTGAAGTAGGGCAAACCGTTTATGCCATTGGAACACCCGATGATATCGAGCTTGGGCAAACCGTTAGCAAAGGCATTATATCAGGCAAGCGGAAAGTTGATGACAAAATATATATACAGACGGATGTTAGTATTAACTCCGGAGACAGCGGAGGAGCGCTCATTACAGAAGATGGCACTCTTGTAGGTATTGTAAATGCAAAACTTATTGGAATTGGTGTTGAAGGAATCGGTTTTGCAATCCCTGGTTATTATATAAGAGAAGCGCTTAAAATCAGCAACAAATAACGTAATATAATTTATGGCTGTGTTACATCAAACAGGTTTTCTGATATAATTCCGGATTGACATGTTTATACCAAAATACGAACACAAAAAGAAACCTGAATATAATTACCAAACCATTGCACTTATGAGATCGGTGTAATTTTATTTGCAAAAAAAAAAATGTGAAGGTAAATCGAAGAGATTATTTCAAAACAATAAAAATATAATAAGCAAAATGAAAAAAACATTTTTAGTTTTATTAGCAATTGTTGCAATAACGAATAGTTATTCTCAAACGCAAAAAGGACAAATGCTCATTGGCGGACAATTTAACCTTGCCCACAATACTTATTCCAATCTGGATACTTTGTACAAATACAACTATAACTCAACCGAGTACCAAATTGTTCCGGGTTTCGGCTATTTTATCAAAGACAACTTTGCTGTGGGAGCAGAAATAAATTTAGATATTTCGAATACTACCTATAAGAATTCCAATTCATACAATACACCCGTCGAATCAACCACTAAATCCAATACTATTGGTTATGGCGAGGGAATTTTTGCACGCTATTATAAAAGAATTGCTGGTAATTTTTTCTTTTTTGCTGAAGGAAAAATCGGGTATACCTACCGGATACAGAAATTAGATTATTCAACAAGCGATTCCAATTATGTTTATCCTGCCAATTTTCCCGCACACCAGGAAGTGCAGTTAAATAAAATTTCAATCGATGTCAAACCAGGATTGGTATATTTTATATCACCTAAACTTGGAATTCAAACTGTTTTTGGTGACATTGATTATTCTAATTCCAATTCCAAGAACATCAGTTTGCAGCAGGATAATCATAATAATTCAAAAAGCTATGGCATAAATTTAAATATGTCAACTTTTTATTTAGGACTAAGTTACTATTTCTAAGTTGTGGCAAAGAAATTTATAAAAGAATGATTCACCCAACTGCTAACTTAATAATAAAAGCACAGGAATCAGAAATTGAAATTTTAACGGACAAATTTTAAAATCGATTTTCAGCAATTTTGAAACAGCCACTGTTGACTTGAAAGATTTACCTAATGGAGTTTATACCATAAGAATAAAAACAGATAAAAAAATAGAAACTAAAAAATAATAAAAGAATAAAAACTAAAATTAAAAATACATGAAAAAAACATTATCGACATTAGTTATTCTGCTGTCAGTAATACTAGCGGCGAGTGCACAGATAAAGACTGTGAAACTGTCATCAATTTATGCCGGCCCAGTTTGGGGTGGATATTGCGAAGCAACAAACCTGGATAACAATGCTTCAACTCAGTATGTGTATTTAAGTTTTTACGAGAACCATAACGGCGAAAATCCTTCGGTGTCTATATATTTGAATACGCAGGCTGATTTGGACGCATTTATCAAGGATATGCAATCGGCATTGGATGCAATGGGTTCTAATTCCACTACTACCTGGACAAGGACAGAATATGCTATCAGCACAAGTTCAAATTCGAGTATTATATATCTTATGCAAAAACCTACTGATGGTACTTATTACACAATTATGAAAAAGGGTCAGGTAAAAAAATTAATATCCAAGTTAAAAGTTATACATCTAAAGTAATGATTGAAAAATTACAACTTTACCAATAACAATTTGTGCACTTTTTCGATGATTCCGATAGTTATAGGGAACAACTTAATGAAGGCATAATTACAAAAAGAAGACCGGGTAGAATTACCGGTCTTCTTTTTTAAAATATGTTTATTTATTCCAGGTCCATCTGGTACGATGACGGATATTTTACCGAATACTTGATGGTATATTTTTTTGTTTCACCAGGGTTAATATCCACTTTCCATTTCAGTTCTCCCTTATCATTGTCAACAACAGCACCCGATGATTCAAGCAACTCCACCTCAATTTCTTTATCGGCCGAAACGGGGAACTGGTCCATGATGTTAATTGTGATCTTTTCCTTTTTATTATTTCGCACACTTATTTCCCAGCCAAATGTTTCCTTTACTGATGAACTTAAAAACTTCTTGCTCCTAACCTCTTTCAGGCGCTCGCGTTTTATGTTAATGCTCTGATCATTGCCCAGCGAAACTTTTAGTGTATCATCAACAGAACCCACATTGAGGTAGGAAGTTCCTATATAAGTTCCTTCGTAATATAAATTCGTTTTTCCTTTCATAAGGTTGAACTGGTCCCAGTCAACAATATTGGCCATGAGGAAAGCATTCTTGTCGGCCTTGGGAATGGTGCTGTATTCGTAAATTGCAGGCACGCTGAATTCTTTTATCTGAACCGAATAATCTTTTCCATCGGCAGGAACGGTATAAGGCACATCAATGGTGTACTGGAAACTTGTGGGCGAGAAAGCTGTTTTATTCGGCACAATGTTTTTTTCATCAATCAGTTGTGAATTTGAATAGCTTTTTGTGTCCCCATCGGATGCAACACTTATATCACTTAATGACCGGCTTCCTTTTGTTGTAACATTTCCCCGGTAATCATTATAATCAATCTTTCCATTGACGCCTCCACTCACAGGATTATATTGTTCCTGCTGCATGTTCGCCACAGTACCCGACCCTTCATAGTCCCAGCCGGTAGTGGAAGATCTTTCAGAAACTATTTCAACTTCGTTCATCGTTATTTTTGATGATTCAAGTTCTACATTTCCTGAGGCAATCCTGTTTACATTCATATCAACTCCCGACAGCAGTGTGGAATTGTAACCCACAAACGCAACTTTCACATCATATTTTCCTGCATCTGCGGTCTTGAGAGAATAATAACCATCCATATCTGTAAATGTTGAAGTAATTATTTTACCATTGTAACTTAGTGTAACAGCCGCAAACGGCAAAGGTTCCTGGGTAGTCTTATCGGTTACTTTTCCTTTTATTATACAGGTACCGGTCGGTGAAAAGGTGCCAAGGGAATAATAGGTGGGCAGCGGTGATGACGATGAATACCTGCTCACCGACCATGTGGACAGCGTAGGCGATTCATTCAATGAAACAGGATTTGACGAAGTAAGTGTAAGGGCCACACTGTTCCAGTCTTCACCCGTTTCCTGGTATACATTTGCTTTCGAAATCAAGGTAATGGGTTCGGCAACACTTGTAACACGCACATCGTATATGGCATTCCAACCTGCACTGGTTACATAATACGAAAACTGAAGAGTGAGTGTTGTATCTTTTTTTGCGCTTACTTTTAAATTGATTAGACTTGTTGGCTTATAATCAATTGCCAGCAGGGAATCAAGTTGCGCACCCATTTCGCTTTTTGCAGTTTCCAGCTTTTTCATTGAAGCTTCAAGAGCAATCTTTTTCTTTTTTATTTCAAGTAAGCGTGCCCTGTAAAAATCGAGGGTTTCCTTCATGCTAGCCAGGGAAACAGCTTGCTTGTCGCTGGTGTTCGGAATAGTATAACCTTCAAGCAGCGTTTCTTCTTCCGAATATACCTGGTACTCGGCAAGCAATTTATTCATGGCGGTTTTATTGGTATCGACAAGGATTTTTATTTTCGATATTTCCGTTTTCCTTGAATCTTCTTTTGAATAGTCGAGGTTGTGTGATACCGATAGTATAGTACAGCTTCCCATATCCTTTACCTGTATGGTAGTAGGATCGAGTTCTGACGAAAGTCCTGTAAGCGAAAATTCGTTGTCGCCTTTTTTAAGTTTCAGTTCGGTTTGTCGCGTAACCTGAGCTCCCTGTTTATAAACGGTTACATCTTTGATGGTTGTTTCAACCTGTTTGCTTGCAAGCTGTGCAAATGTTATATGCGCCAGCAGAAGCATAATGATGGTAAGTGATTTTTTCATGGTTTTATGTATTGGTTATAATTTTTCTTGCTTTCAATTGAAACATAAAGATCAGTAATAAAACGAATATAAGATAATTGTTTCTGTATTTTCCATAACGGATATTTTGAGAAAATAAATATTACGGATACATTTTCAAATATAGAACTGTCTTTTAGCTGTTGCTACAGCTAAACAGTAAACGGCTGAAAACAAAAAGAAAAAGGCAGATTACATGCGGTAAGCGGTATGATAGGGCCATTAGTTAATATCTGACACAGTTCGCAGAACAGACCCAGAACAGAATATAATTTGATGTTATCATGTCATCGTTGACCGGAACCATGTGGTAGACTATTGCTGAGAGTCAATTTTAATTGTTGCAATTAGCAAAAACAAATATAATTTTTCACATCATATCATCCATCATAGACAAAATGGGATAAACCGCATTATAATGTTTCTGTACAAACATGGCTTTATTACTTTGATAAAGTTCTTCGCCTAATTTATCAACTATTGGGATTAATGCTCTTTCGGTTTCACAAAGTACTTCCGAAACGGAATTAAGAAGTCCTGTGGTTTGTATGCTGAGGCAACTGCATTTATTATTGCATCGTTCATAATATGCGCAGGAATTGCATCGTTCATCCTGCGAATTGGATATTGAATAGAGTTGTTTCCTTTTGCTTTCATCAATTCCATCCCACACATTGCCCAGGCAAAATTCCTTTCGGCCAACAAACTGCACGCAGGGATAGATTGCACCATCAATGGCCACAGAAAGCTGTTTTACACCTAAGTGACAGCGGTAGCATTCAAAATTATTCCTGCGTATATGCGAAGCCAGTTTCATTTCAAAAGGTGAAAAATAAAATTTTCTTTCTTCATCAATATATTTCTTATACAAAGTTGCAATGATTTTGTATTGTTTTTTCAGAATGCGGATTTTTTCATCAGTCCACAAACCTGAATAATCAATTGATGCAATGATATACCTGAACCCTTTTTCTATCAGGAAGCGGAAAGATTGAGCATAATATTGTACGGTAGCAGGTGTAATTGTGATCAATACCTTTGCATTGGATTGATGCTTTAATAACAGCGCTGTCTTTGATTCAATCAGATCGAAGGAAGGCATACCAGAATAAAGCTTCCTGCAGGTATCATGGGCTTCACTTACTCCATCAAAACTCATACTGACCTGGAGCTTTTCAGCATCTGCATATGCAAGAAATTCCTCGTCAAGCAGAATACCGTTAGTTGTAATCTTGTAATGAAAATATGTATCGGCCCCATTGCTTTTATCATTTGCCATTTTGATAGCTGATGCAATAAGTTCTTTTTTCAGCAATGGTTCACCGCCGAAAAAAATGATACCTGTATTCAGAGGATAATACTTTGCAATAAAATCGATAGTGGCAGCCATTGTATTTTCACTCATGTCCTCTCTTTGCTTGGGCGGAGCATAACAATAACTGCAATTCATATTACAGCCGGTAGTAAGATTAAGTGTAATATGCATGAGATGATTACTTCTTTAAAAAACCTTGTTTTTTATACCACCTGATAAAATCCTCAACCTGTTTCAAGAGCATGGCTCTTGCATCTTCATTGGCTTTGTTTTCAGATTTTTCATAATTGTCCCTGCTCCAATTCTCCTTCACAATAGGGTCATAAAACACAACAGCATTCACTTTTTGCTGCTCTGCAAGTTCTTCCCTGAGCACCTCTGCAGCTTTTTTTGTATTGTAACTTTCAACGGTACTCCAGCATTTCTGAATACTGTCGCTAAACCTTGAATAATCATCAACTGATATATAAAAGAAAGCAAAGTTGTTTTTCTCGTTATAGCCGTCGTATTTAAGCTTCACCTTTACTTCACCAGTATCATTTTTTTCATTAGAATATCCATAACAATTATTTCCAAAAGGAAGAGACATGAAAGAGAATGACAAAACTGAATCGGGAAAAACAATATTCTCTTTTTTCAAAGCGCTTGTTATTATTTCTTTTGCTTCACTTTCAGTAATGAAAACAGGAGCCGAAACGGCAACACATCCCACTGCTCCGCTGCCATCACCATGTGCAAAGACTGGCGCGACTTTCACACTGTCCTTAACAGCTTCCTGCTTCATATGTTGATCCTTATTTGAATTATCTGGAATTTTGTCAATAGCTTCGATCGTTGCATCACTCTTTGATGCATTATCCTTTCCCGAGAATCCACATAAAACGAATGTTGCAAGGGCACCTGAAAGCAGTTTATTCTTTGCCCAGGATTTAGGTATACTTTTCAGAAAGTTTTGAGGATTTTTCACATAATGTTCTATGGTGGGATATTCAGGCGACTTAGCCTTTTTTACAGCTTTTATTTTCATATTACTGGTTTTTGCGTAACAAATATATGAAAAGCAAATACAGTAAATATACTAAATCAGTTTCCGGATTCAATAAATAAGCTTAAGGCTAATTTTAGAAAGAGAATGGTTAGCGTTCCCGGGAATATTTAAGATGACAAATAATGTTTAAAGGAATTTATTAAAATTATCAAAAACAAAAAGAGCATCACTAGTGATTAGTCAAGCAATATTTATATATAATACAGGGTTTGTTGAAGCATGACATCCCCCGTATTATCTGGTCACACTACGATAAACTCTGTGTGACATATACGGCTTTTGACGATTAACATAATTCTGGCTAATGCTCGCCCACATGCATAGCCTCAGCCATTATATAAGCTTTAAGATAATTGAACTTAGTGTCCTGGTTTTGCCATCAGGGCCCACTGCCTTTATATTCTCAAAATAAATTTTCGATCCTTTCGGTGAATTTTGAATCATTTTAATCATTTCCGCAGTTAGCTTGTTTCCCACAACGTTTTTTTCGATCAGATCTCCTTTCGCGTTCATTGTCATGGTATAGGAAGTAATAACAAAATATGCTCCATCAAAATCGAAATCCTTCATTACTGGTATAAGTCCTGCAGCAGCAATTAAATCACTTTTGGACACTACCCCAGAAGTTAAGCTGGCAATAGATGGTATTGGATCAGGCACACGCTTAACCTTGAATGATCGTTCACCGATTTTAGTCATAATACCATTATATGTTTCATACACATTAATTTTCGTCACCTTAACGTTTTCATGTATTCGTACAATAAACTTCCCCTCACCTTTGTTTTCAATTTCACCACTATCCACTGTTGCGGTTATGTAATTTATTGACATATCAGATATGGCAATGTCAACTGGATTATCAATACCCAGGTAAAGAACAGCCATTTTTGTAGGTGCAACAGCAATGACTCTGTCAGGATATGCAACTCCGAATGCGGCTTTCGTTTCGGAAGCATGCGTCATTGGGTAAATGCTGTTCAATGCGATGACAAGTATTAACAAATGTTTTTTCATTTTTCCTCCCCGGTTTTATTCTGATATAATTCTTATTTCTGTTCTTCTGTTCTTTTGTCTGCCTTCTTCATCGTCGTTGTCAGCAATTGGCTGTTCATCGCCATAACCCTTGGCAACAAGCCTTTCAGCAGCTATCCCTTTTTTTATAAGGTATAAACGAACTGCTTCTGCCCTGGCTTGTGAAAGCGCTTTATTATAGGTGCTGTCCCCGATATTATCAGTGTGCCCAGCAATTTCAATGATCATAGTGCTTTTCAATTTCATGAAATCAGCCATGTCGTCCAATGACTTGAAGGAAGTTGCCTTCAATGTGGATTTATTAAAATCGAAATAAACATTATCTAAAGTTATTGTCTTTGGGGGTTCATACATTATTGTAAGCGTGGAAGTAATAAGACCCGAAAGCTGGGGAATAGTAAGCGAATCGTACTTTTCATCTTTCCCTATCAGCTTATAAGAAATAAGGTAGCTGTCACCTTTAGGAACTAACAATTCAGCAGCGCCTAAGTTATCGGTGGTACATGTAAATTCTTTTTTTGTTTTTATGGATTTCAGAATTACAACATCGTTTATTCGCGGTCTGTTTTTAAAATCCATCACCTGCACTTTAATCAGTGCTTCGGTTTCTGTCGGATCAAGGTGTTTTGCCAGCAGGGCTGAGCCTACGAATAAAGATATGACCAATACAATTGTTTTCATAATTTTTGAATTTATATTTAATCTCTTTTTATGGTTAATAGCAGAAACGAAAAAAGGTAATCATCATCTTTATTTTTTTGGTAAAAAAACCCTGTTTAATTTAAATCTATTTTTTTGTCATGCTGAGCTTGTCGAAATATGACTAACATTGTATTTTCAGTTCACTTTTCGATATGTCTTCGATTAACTCAGGCTGACAATTCTCATTTAGTATTTGCTTAGTCTGATTCAGAATAATTACATTAATCTAACGCGATAATTTTTCCATCTGAAATTTTAAAATTCTTCTTCCCTATTTTTATTTTCTGGCCATCTTTCATTTCCATCATATTGTCAATATCCTGCTCAATAGTATGAATGGAGCCTTTAGTGCGGTATGCAAGATTTACATATTGAACATTTATTCCGTAATTAGTCCCGCATAAAATTACTTTCACCGGTTTTTTAATTTTCGACAGCAATTCATAATCGCGCATATTTGATAAATTATCGGCTATCAAAACTACTTCACCACAATCAGGATATTTTTTTAGTCCTTCAAGTATAGCTTCAATATCATTTTCAGGTGCATCGCCACCATAGCCATTACGAATGGTTTCTGATGCTACGTTTACTATAGTATCAAGATTATCGGCTGTGCAATAGTAAATACCTCCTGTTTTTCCAATTACTTTTTCGTTATCGGGCGTCATATCTCCATCATTGAAAAAAACAAAATTCTTTATTGGTTTATTTGTCATATTCAGTGCCTGCCAAAGCAAAACCTGGGCTCCATAAGGTGACATGCTCCCAGTAAAATCTGATATTACAAGCATGTCGTGCCATTTCTTATTTCGCTGAAACACTTTAAATATTGTTGAATCGTAAATGGCTGCTTTGCCTGCCACCACGTCTGTCAAATAGCTTCTTTCCATTTCAGAACTTGCAATTGATGCAGCTGGCCTGAAAGTTATTACAACACCATGAAACAGGTTATTTGCCTCCGTTAAAGATTTGCATTTGGTTTGTGCAACAAAACGCCATTGTGTAGCAGGGTTTGCAAAAACTTCAGGAGACAATAAATAAAGTTCTATTAGTCTTCTTTTATTCAGCAGCGAAAAATCAGCGCCATCAGGAAAATTTGTATATACAAGATCTACACGCATTATGACGGAACCTGATAACAGACTGGCATCCTCAGGGTTTTCAATTTTATATTCATTGAAATTCATTTTAAAAGCCACCTGGCTCTCGATTTCAAGATGCTTCGCTTCATATTCAGGAACTGATAAAGTATCCGCTTTAATATTAATGTTCACCCGAAATTTTTCCTGGCAAAAAATATTACCGGAAAAAAGCAGGATGCATAGAGCAACTATTAAAAGCTGCCTGCTTGCGGAATAAGCAAATTTTAATTTTTCGGATGTTTTCATAATTCCCTTTTTAGTTTAATTACAAAAACTAAAAAAGGTAATCATCACCTGATATATTTTACCAGTAATAAATTAAAAAACAGAAAAGAAAATGCTATGAAATCAGGGCCGAGATTTCGTCGGAACTCTCAGGCTTTTTAGGGGCGACAAGAAGTTTTAAAGTACAATTCCCAGCAACAGGCAGTTTTGCAAAATCTTCTTTTTTCATATACGCAAAATTGTTATCGAGTGTAATTGCTATCATAACATTTTGCGAGGTGGTATCAAATTTTAAGGATTTGAATTCCTCAGGTGTATATCGAAGTATCGTATTATTGGTTTTGTCAAGGATTGCAGCATATTTCAAGTTCAGCATATTTCCATTTTCATCTTTGAAATTAACAGAAAGGTTGCCACCCAAAGACTTGTCAATAACCTTTGAATAGCAGTACAAACCAGGTTTTCCAACACTGAAAGTCCTGTATATAGTACCTGCAACAAATTCTTCCTTTTCTTTTTTCGAAAGATCTTTCTGAAGATTTTTAATTCTTGAAGCGTTTGATACAAGATTTGATGTATCAGTAGCCATCGCTGCTTCACCTGACTGTTCTTTTGTTTTTCTGTTGTAAGTATTCAGAGCAACCTGGTAATCGCTCTCTTCAAATACCGCATATGTTCTGTATGTAACCTGCCTGCCAGGGTTGATAAAGGTTACAAGGTATTCCCCTGTATTATTATCTTTTGCTATGGAAACCGATTTCCAGTTGATATTAGCTTCTGCAGGATTGTAATTTTTTTCGTTGTCGGAAACCTCGAAAGAATAGTTTTTATATTCTTCGAATTCAGGAAATTTAGAAGGCTCGCGGTATACCAGCTTAAAACGTGGTTTTGAATGATTAGCTTTTCGTGGAATAAAAACACTTGAATTGTTATTATTTTCCACATATTCATCGAGTCTCACAACAGCAGTGTCATATTCTTTCTTTAACCATTTTTTCGAAACCGTATCAAATGAAAGCAGGCTGTATCCTGATTTTTCATATGCTGATGCAAAATCAATATTGATTTCGTTTGAGGGATTTATGTTCAGCACAGAATCATCTTTAAACACCTGCAACTCGCATACACCAGCTGTTTGCAGAGGCAAAGGATGTCCCGCCGAATCATAATTCATAGGAATTCCAGCTAAAAAAAGTTCTTCAGGATTTGTAAGTTCACGGTATTTCACTGAAACATTTCCCTGAATTACTTTTCCTGATTTATCAACAAATGCATCTTTGGGAATAGTAATAATAGTGCCTGTTTTGTATGATATCACGGCGCCTTTATCAGCCTGCATCTGGTATTCTTTAAATTTAATATCGGCATTTTTAAATGGTGGAAGAACAGTATTAAATACGAATTTTTGTTCAACTGTTTTTTGATTAAATAAATAAAAATAGCCTGCAAACCCTATCAACACCAGCAATGATGCGGCAATACTCCAATAAAATATTCTTTTTGTTCCTTGTTTTGAACTTTCTTTTTTTGCAATAGTTTTCAATTTATTTTTTAATTCCTGTCTGCCAAAATTTTTAATTCCTCCGGAAATATTTTTCATCAGTTCCACTTCCTCAGCAAACTCAGGATCTGCAGCGACTCTAATGTTAAATGAAATCAACGCATCTCCTTTTAACTTATCATGAAGATACTGGTCAATAATATCTATGTCCTTTTGATCAATCATTTTTCTGCATTTACTTTTTAAGGTATAAACTTTTTAATTTTTGAAGGCACCTGTACTTTTGTGTCTTCACATAATCGCTTCCTGCAAGTTGCAGTTTAACTGCAATATCCCTGGTTGAAAGTTTTTCATAATAAAACAGCAACAATATTTTTTTACACGATTCTCCTAAAAGCTTTATATAGTTGACCATTTTATCTTGGTTGGTATTTTCCTCATAAAAATCATCCACATCCAGTTCTTCAACTGCAACCACCATGAAAGAGTCTTCCAGTTTACTGTCGCGTGATTTTTGTCTTAATTTGTAAAGCCACAAATTTCTGCTAACCGAATAGATAAAGGTTTTTAGGCTGCTGTTTAAGACAAATGTTCCTGATTTTATTTTTTCATAAATCACTATTATTGTATCCTGGAAAATATCATCAGCGTCATCTTTTGTACCGCTGTTGGTAATGATCAGATGGTTTACCATATCAGCATATTCATGATAAAGATGCGCCAGCGCTCTTTCATCGGAACATAGGATACCCTGGATAACAGATTCGTCGGATGTAAATTTTCTTTTCACTAATACTTTATAGCAATTTATTAAAAAAGTAATCAATAATACAAAAATAATTCTAACCTGAATAATTTAACCGCATATATACAAAATAAAAACCGACTGAATATTTCCTTTGACAGATTAAGTTATTTATATTTGATACTGAAAGACATTACTTTTGTTTGACTTTTACTATTCTCAATTTAGTTATTACGTATTTTCATGAAAATAATACTATCCGTCATATTCCTTCTTTTATGCATTATTGAAGGCTTTACGCAGAACCACTCTCAGGTTAAAAATTATGCAATCGAAAGTAAACAGCAGGAACAAAATACATTTACAGATAACCGTGACAGTTGTATTTATAAGACTATTACTATCGGAAACCAAACATGGATGGCAGAGAACCTACATTATAAAACACCTGCCGGAAGTTGGTGTTATGATAACGATACAAATAACTGTAATAGATACGGCCGGTTGTACACATATGAGATGGCTGCCGGAAGTTGCCCGTCGGGCTGGCATTTACCAACAAAAGCTGAATGGGATACGCTGGTAAATTACCTGGGCGGTACTGAAGTTGCAGGCTCTAAATTAAAATCAAAGTCCTTCTGGTTCAGCAAACACGATTCTATTTCCTCTTATGCACACGTTACAGATTGTTTGCACAAAGACCCTGGCAACAAACATGATTCCATTTTAATCAATAGCAGCAGTTTCAACGGAATGGCAGGAGGTGGTCGTTATGCCGGAGAAATTTTTGATTACAAAGGTGAGTATGGAATATGGTGGTCAGCAACCGGATATAATGAATATAATTCATATTATTTTTCTCTATATGACACATCAACAGAAGCTGGAAACTTGCTATATGCGCTTAATTCAACGGGGTTTTCAGTGCGTTGTTTAAAGAATAAATAAGTAGGTTACAATCGAAATAAATACATTTACATGATGTTAAAGAAGAAAATAAAAAAAGACATGGAAGATAATTCTTCACGGGAATCCATACCAATTGAACTGCTGAAACCCAAATATGACAACGGGAAATCAGTAATGAAAGCATTGCAGCAGCGAAAAACCATTCGTGAAATAAGCGACAAAAAACTTTCATTGCAAACCCTTTCAAACCTTCTTTGGGCAGCATGTGGCGTAAATCGTAAAAAAGGTGCATTTGGGATTCCCGGACGAACCGCAGCAACTGCAAGCAACTCACAGGAAATTGATCTTTATGTAGCATTACAGGAAGGAATATTTTTTTATGATGCATTTCATCACAAGCTGATTCCCATTGCTAAAGGTGACTTCCGCAAACTTGCAATTGGTAAAGGGCAGGCGAGTTTTGGTGATAAAGCTCCAGTTCGACTAATCTACGTAGCTGATGTGGATAAACTTGCAAATACAACAGGTTACAAAGAACCGGGCTTACTGAATCCTGAAATTCAAAAGTCATATTATTTTGTTGATACTGGTATAATAGCTGGAAACGTTTATTTGTTTGCGGCTTCACATGGCCTGGCCTCATGGTTTCATAATTGCAATAAACCGGAAATCACAACGAAATTAAAATTATCAGCCGATCAAAGAGTTTTGTTTGGACAGACAGTTGGATATCCCGTTAAGAAATAATTCCAATCAATTTTTTACATTTCTGATAATATGATGGAACAAGAAATAAGAATTATTGAAATGACTTTTGTAAATGCCTTCCTGGTAAAGGTAAATGACGGCTTTATCCTTATTGATACAGGTTTAAATATATACTGGAACAAACTTGAAAGTGAATTAATTTCTGCCGGTTGTTCGCCAGGCAAACTGAAACTTGTGATCCTTACGCATGGCGACTTCGACCATACTGGTAATTGTGCAACGCTGCATGTGAAATACAATTGCAAAATTGCAATGCATAAGGATGATTCGCATATGGCCGAAAAGTGGACTTTCACAAAGCGTAAAGTAAAATCAGTTGCTGCAAAAATTTTTGTTTTTCTGAGAAAATTAAAAAGAAGAAAATTTACTTTTTACAAATTCAAACCCGATTTTTATTTAACCAACGGACAAAATTTAAATGAATATAGTTTCAATGCCTCGGTAATTCATCTGCCCGGTCATACCAAAGGTTCAATTGGAATATTGACTGATGACGGAATTTTATTTGCCGGAGATATTTTTACGAACAGGAAAAAGCCTGACACTGCCATGTATATTGAAAATTCGCAGGAACTGAAAAATAGTCTTGACAGATTGAAAACCATGAGCATTAAAACAGTTTATCCGGGACATGGCAAACCTTTTAAGTGGGAGCAAATAGTCAATAAACTCTAAAAACAAATTAAATTTAAATTTCGCTGCTGATAAATGAATGCTGTTACTAAAAAACCAATCAGATTCAAACTGATTTTCCGATCGTTTCAATACAGGAACTATCGGCTTTTCTTTGGCGGTCAGAGCATTTCATTAATCGGAACCTGGATACAGCGAATTGCAACACCCTGGCTGGTCTACCACCTTACTGGTTCTACAATGCTACTTGGCGTTGTAGCTTTTGCCGGTCAAATACCAACATTTATTATAGCTCCTTTTGCAGGAGTAATGACTGACAGATGGAATCGTTATCATATTTTGATAGGCACGCAAATCGCTGCTATGATTCAAGCATTGATACTTGCGTTTCTCTTCTATTCAGGGACAATCGAAGTATGGCACATTGTAATTTTAAGTATTATCCTGGGATGCATTAATGCATTTGACATTCCGTCAAGACAATCTTTTGTCATTGAGATGGTGGAAAAGAAAGAAGATTTGGGAAATGCCATAGCGTTAAACTCTTCTATGGTAAATGGTGCCAGATTGCTTGGCCCATCAATAGCAGGTATATTAATTGCCTTTACCGGCGAAGGAATGTGCTTTATGATTAATGGACTAAGTTATATTTTTGTAATAATTTCACTGTTACTCATGAAAGTAAAACCAAGAAAAAGAAACATTAAAAAACAGGATGTTTTTAAAGAGATGAAAGAAGGATTTTTATATGCATTCAAATTTTTGCCAATAAAAAACATCATCCTGCTCCTTGGTTTGGTTAGTTTAATGGGAATGCAATATACCGTACTAATGCCTGTATTTGCAAAAGAAATATTGCATGGAGGCTCTCACACTTTCGGTTTTCTGATTGGTGCATCAGGCCTGGGCGCATTGACTGGAGCGCTTTACCTGGCTTCAAGGAAAAATGTATTGGGATTTAGCAAAATTATCCCAATGGCTGCAGGCATTTTCGGGTTGGGGCTGGTTCTGTTTTCTTTATCCCGGTCCTTTCCGCTTTCATTGGTGTTAATGGTAGTAACCGGACTTGGCATGATGCTGCAGATGGCTGCAAGCAACACTATTTTGCAAACTATTGTTGATGATAATAAACGCGGTCGCGTAATGAGTTTTTATACAATGGCTTTTATGGGAACTGCCCCATTTGGAAGCTTTCTGGCAGGTATTTTGGCAAGCAGCATAGGTGTTCCAAATACAATAATGATTGGAGGAATAATCTGTATTTTAGGAGCGCTTATGTTTACACGCAAACTACCTGAGATAAAAAAAGCTATTCATCCGGTTTATATTAAATTGGGATTCATTCCAACGGAAGTTTCTTCAGGAATCCAGGAAGCTACTGAATTTACTGATTTACCAAAGGAATAGAGGATAAACAGATGAAAAATAAAATGAAAAATATTTTTTACACTGCAGTTTTATTTCTAATAGTGCTGGTTCCTACATCTGTTGTTTATTGCCAGAGCGATACATCTAAAACAAAAATGTCATTTGATTTAGGATTCACCCGTGGCAATAATATCAATTTATTACCACTTTATAAGCGAATCAAAACAAATGAAAAAAAAGAAGTGGATATTTTATTTCCGTTTTATGGATATAAACACGATTTAATAAACCATTCCAAACGCTCCCACCTGTTTCCTGTGTATTGGAGTGATAGTACATCAACTATGCGCGATTTCCGCTTTCTTTCTTTATATTATCCTTCATTCATTCATATATCCACTGACAGAACCAATGATTCACATTCAGTTAAAATTATTGATCTGGCGCCTGAAATTAATTTTCTTGAATTCACAAAATCGGCCAATGGCCAGTATGTACAAAATAATGCCTTCTTTTTTCTGTGGTACAAAAACAATAAGATTGAACAGAAATCACATTTGATTTTTTTCCCGTTGTATTGGTCCTTCAGGAATAAAGAAAATAGTTCCAGCACATTTATCCCGTTTTTTTCTTCTGGCACAACTCATAAAAATAATGGAAGGTATCTCGCCATTACTCCGCTTTTCTGGCATTTCAGGGAAGATGATAAATCAAGAAACATTTTATTTCCATTGTGGTGGAACAAAAAATCAGGGAGCGGTGAGAATATAATCCGTAGCAATACATTATTTCCAATTTACTGGTCACATAAGGATCAAAACGAAAACAGGAAAGTTCTCTTACCGATATTGTGGAGCAATACAAATCCCCAATTCCATTCCCTTACAGTATTTCCAGTATTTTTCAATAGGGTGTCCACCGATAAAAGTTGGAGCAGATTAATGGTTACCCCAATTTTCTGGCAGATAAAAAACAAAGAAGACAGAAGCGATATTCTGTTTCCAATTTGGTTTTACAACAAGTCAGGGAGCGGTTTAACCGCCACATGTTCAAATACAATATTCCCGATTTTCTGGTCGTATAAAGGCCATGGGAATGAGCACACAATTTTGATTCCTTTTATATGGAAGTTTAAAAATCCTCTTTATTCATCAACCACAATTTTCCCTTTTTATTCCAAAGGGATTTCATACGACAGCACTGCAGCCCATTTAATGATTACACCATTTTACTGGCACTTCAGAGATCATGAAAACCTTACAAATGTCCTGTTCCCATTATGGTGGAAGAAGGAGACCGGATCGGGTGATACCAAAAAATACTCGGATGTTCTCTTCCCATTCTATTGGCATTACCGGGATAAGTTAAACGATAATGAAATTATTTTCCCGTTTATCTGGTCGCACCAAGGTCCCACCTATAGTTCCAAAACAGTGTTGCCTTTCTTTTCTATTGGCAGTTCACCTGATTCTTCAAGGAGTCATTTAGCAATAATGCTATTGTTCTGGAAATTGAAAAATGGAAATGTTCACAGAACAATTTTATTTCCACTTTACTGGTCGTATGAAGACAATTTTAAAAATAATAAAGTACTGTTTCCGCTTTTATGGGCTATGAAAGACAGCACTTTTAGTTCTGTAACATTCATCCCTCTGTTTTCCTGCGGAAATTCAACTGATCATAAATCGAGTTATATAAGGGTAACACCATTATTCTCGCATATTAAAAATCCTGACGGGTACCGAAATGTTTTATTCCCGATATGGTGGAACAGTAAAAAAGGAAACGGTGAAAATGCTGTTACATCGAATGTGATTTTTCCAATCTATTGGTCATATAAAGATAACCAGAGAAATAATAAAATTCTCTTCCCGCTAGTTTGGAGTTTAAAAAACACAAACTATAATTCAATAACAATATTCCCTTTATTTTCAGCAGGACACACGCCCGACGGGCAATTGATGCATTTGATGATTACCCCTTTGTTCTGGCATTTTAAAAATCCTGATGGTCACAAAAATATTTTGTTTCCAATATGGTGGAACAGTAGAAAAGGAAACGGTGAAAACACGGTAAAGACAAATGTAATTTTTCCAGTTTACTGGTCATATAAAGACAATATCAAAAACCGGAAAATTCTTTTTCCACTTTTATGGATTATAAAAGATACAGCATACAAAACTGTATCCATAGCTCCTTTGTTTTCAAGCGGTCATTCAGCTGATCATAAAACCAGTTACACAATGGTTACGCCATTGTTCTGGCATTTTAAAAATCCTGATGGTTACAGAAATATTTTATTCCCGATCTGGTGGAACAGCAAAAAAGGAAACGGTGAAAATGCTGTTACATCGAATGTGATTTTTCCAATTTACTGGTCACAAAAAGATAATGTGAGAAATAATAAAATTTTCTTCCCGCTTGTATGGAGTTTTAAAAATAAAAATTATAGTTCCTTTACAATTTTCCCGCTGCTTTCAGCAGGACACACACCCGACGGGCTATTCAGGCATTTGATGGTTACACCTTTATTCTGGCATTTTAAAAATCCTGATGGCAATAAAAATATTTTATTTCCAATATGGTGGAACAGTAGAAAAGGAAACGATGAAAATGCAGTAAAAACAAATGTGATTTTCCCAATCTACTGGTCACATAAAAATAGAGTATCGAATAATAAAATATTCTTCCCTCTTGTATGGAGTTTGAAAAATAAAAACTACAATTCATTAACTGTCTTCCCGTTGTTTTCTGCAGGACACACACCCGACGGACAATTCAGGCATTTGATGGTCACACCTTTATTCTGGCATTTCAAAAATCCTGATGGTTACAGAAATATTTTATTCCCAATATGGTGGAACAGTAAAAAAGGAAACGATGAAAATGTAGTAAAAACAAATGTGATTTTCCCAATCTACTGGTCACATAAAGATAGAGTATCGAATAATAAAATATTCTTCCCTCTTGTATGGAGTTTTAAAAATAAAAATTATAGTTCCTTTACAATTTTCCCGCTTCTCTCAACAGGACATACACCTGACAGGCAATTCGGACATTTAATGATTACGCCGATATTCTGGCATTCAAAGAAGGGAGATGATTACAGCAATATTCTATTCCCAATCTTTTGGAATTCAAAAACCGGAAGTGGTGAAAATGCAGTTTATTCAAATGTATTATTCCCCATCTATTTCTCATACAAACAAAAAAATTCCGACACTAAAGTGTTATTCCCGGTTATCTGGTACTTAAAAAATACACATTACAAATCCTTCACTTTTGTGCCTTTGTTTTCTGCGGGCCGCTCTTCAGATAATTCAAGGAATCATTTGATGGTGACTCCACTTTTCTGGCACCTCAGAGATGGTAATGAAACGAAAAACATCCTGTTTCCAATCTATTGGAACAGCAAGCAAGGAAGTGGCGATGATGCGAAGATATCTAACATTTTATTTCCTGTTTTTTGGTCCTTCAAAAGTAAAGTGGCAAATACTAAAATTGTATTTCCGGTAATCTGGAAATTTAAAAATTCCAGTTACAGTTCATTTACAGTGTTCCCGCTTGTTTCCTTTGGTCATTCCCCTGATCAAGTAAGAAGCCATTTTGTATTTACACCGCTTTTCTGGAGTCTACATCGGCCAGAATCAAGACGGGTGACTCTTTTCCCGCTTTTCAGTTATTACTCCAATAAATCAGGAACATCCGATTTTAATATACTTTATTTTATATTTCATTCGCACAAAGAGCCAGGCATTAGAGTTACAGATTTTTTACTACCCTTATGCGAATATGAAAAGCGCGCTAATTATACCTATTTCAGGTTTGCACCTTTTATCTGGTATAAAAAATCACCTAAGGACTATTATTTTTCCATTCAGCCTTTCTTTTACCACAGTAAAGACTCGGTGGCAGAAAGCTTTAATATATTATGGCAGCTGTATTCTCATAAAAATATTTACAATGTGAAAAAATCAGGAAACTTTTTATGGAAAACAATATTCCGGGATAAATATGCCAATGGTGATCATGAATTCCGCATCTTTTACTTTTTATATGCGAACATGAAAAAAGAAGGAAAAGTTGAACACAGTTTATTTCCGCTATATCAATCGACCAAAGATTCCACTGGCAATAAATCCTTGTCAGTATTCTTTTATTTTTATAATTCGTTTCAGCGGAAAATTGCCGGCTCAAAAGAATTTTATCGCGAGGACGATATTTTCTGGTTTATACGCTACCGATCAAACTACCAGCAACTCAAGGCTAAGGGAGTTGATGAAAAGCTAATAAGGCAATGATGAGGGATTTTTAGGTCAACTTTCAAATCCGGTACAGCATCTATTATTTCTTTGGGACAAAATTATCCCGTAAAATTTTAAACTCAATACGGTTATTTAATTTATGCGCTGCATTTTTTTGCTTTTCGGAATCTAGTTTGTTTATGAAATCTTCTGTAAGTATTGTTCCTTTATTAAAAGTAAAACCATCCATTGAAATATCTATAACCAGCTTGAGAGGGACTCTTCGTCCATTTACATAAGGCACAAGCCTGTCACCATCTATTCCATTTTTTACGAAATAATCTGCAATGGCTTTAACTCTCAAATACGACAATGAATCATTATACTCCAATGAACCCGGGTTATCGGAATGTGCCCCAATTTCAATCACTATACCAGGATTATCTTTCAGCACTCTGATAAAACTTTCCGTTGAGTCCATGTATGATTCACTTAATTTCCATTCAGCAGAATCGTAATATATTACAGGCAAAGGATCCCCTCGCTGTATAATTGGGAGAAGGTAAAAATCAACAATAAATACTTTTTTCTTTTTAACTCCAGCGGTAGAGAACTTCGCTTTATCACCATAGAACCCCTTGTGCTCAACTTTAATCTCGTATGAAGTATTTGCCTTTACAATTTTATTATTAAAATAATATTTCCCTGAAGTATCGGATGTATCCGCAAAAATGCTTCCATCAGAACCAATAATAGTAATTATTGCGCCACATATTATTTCTTTGGGCTGCAATGAATCTGTTTGCTTATAAACTGTTCCCTGTAATGAAAATTTTGATTTTGATTTTAATGCGGACTGCGAAAAAGAAACAGAGCATAGCAAAACACACAGCATTATATGGAAAAATCTTATCTGGAATTTTCTTATCATAATTTTCTCTGGTTTATTTCGAACAATAAATATACAGGATTTCTAACTTATCCTTTCAGTAATAACTATATAATACATATTAGTTTAAATGATTACATGTCGAGAAGTGAATAATAAAGTGTGAGCAATATGGATCTATTCCTAGAATTGCTTGTCGTTTGATGTTCGCTATTACAAATTGTATCCTGAATGAAAATAAAACATTGACCTATTTGTTTGTATTTCAAAAATTATTATTCATATATTTACTTTAAAAATATGAAATTCAGTAAGAACAACATGAACTTTAATTATAAGTAATCATAAGGATTTAGTAGAAACGTGAATCTAATTAAGTGATATAAATAATTCAGTTGGAGTAACCTTTTAAAGAATTCACTTAGTTGTAATCAACCTGTTGCGCTCTGCTAATGCCGCAGTATGAATAAAAAAATTGAATACAATGGAAACTATTAAGCTAAGAGCAATTAATATAGCTGACAATATTAACATAAAACAATTGAAAGCTAATTATAGTGGTAAGCTGATTATGTCCACATCCACTGAATTATTTTACAAAGTGGATGTTAATAAATACATTTCCATGTTCAACTATGGAGTGGTTGCCTTTTCAAATCACACACAGTCTGAAATAGATCAGGTTATCACTGATATCAGCAATTACATCAATGATCAGCAAGACAGAATTTCAGAAACTATCGAAATTGAATTCAAAACAAATCCTGAAACATCGTACGAAAATGAAGTGTTGTCTGTACCGATTATCGATAACAGAAATGAATTGTTTCGTATAGTAATGTTCGACCTTTCACAAACTGTTGCTCTTGATTACTATTCAAATATCGCTGAAAAGCTATTACATGAAGTGAAAACATTTACACAGCAATTGGAGCGAAAAGGAAAAATTTCCCTCAGTAAAAAGGAAATGATGAAATTTATTGGCAAATCGTTAAACACCAGGAACGAAATTGTCGACAACCTTTATATTTTCGATTCGCCTGATCTTACCTGGGACGATGAAAAGGTTGAAAAAGTCCATAGGATATTGATTACAACATTTGATCTGAATGTGCGATTTAAAGAAATAGAATATACATTTAATATTATTGATAGTAACCTGCAAATTTTTAAAGAAACTTATGAGCACCGGTATTCGGCAATTTTAGAAATTGTGGTTATCATTTTAATTCTTATTGAAGTAATAAAATCGTTTGCAGAAACATACCATTTTCTGTAACACCTGAGACTACTATTTTTTTTGTTTAACCATTCAACAATTAAAAATATTCCGAAAATATTTATTCCTAATGCTAAGGCGTAGAACCATGCCATCAGCCTTTTTAATCATTGCCACTTTCCTAATTACTAACTTATACTCCCGCCCTAATTTCATTGCAACTTCGCTTTATAAAAACAATTGTGAAACAATAAACAGATAATTTTGTAATTTAGTGGATCAAAATAATTTACACAATAAAAGAGTTAGTGAGTAGTAAGTAAAGAGTACAGAGAAGTATATTTTAAGTAAATTATAAATTATTAAATGAGAACTTTTTCACTTTTCATTTCGCTGTGTATGTTTTCACTCATTGCATTTTGCCAGACTGATGCAAAGAGCATAGTTTTAAATTTTGGATTTGAAAATACAACACCCTGCACTGCATTGCCTGACCATTGGTTTAAATGGGGAAGCGGTTATACATTAAGCATTGACACTGTTGTAAAACACAGCGGAAAAAATTCAATATGCATCCAACCTGAAGGTAAAGTTGCCGGAAATTTATTTGGCTGCGTGGCATACTCCATTCCTGCGAATTACAAGGGAAAAAAAATTGAAGTAAAAGCCTGGCTGAAATTAAAAGATGTATCAGATGGCCCCATAGGTCTTTTGCTGCGTATTGATGGTGAATCGGAAATACTTCAGTTCAATAATATGCAAGGGAAAAACATTCAGGGTACAATAGATTGGGAGCAATACTCGGTAGTACTGCCCTATCCGGTGAATGCTAAAAAAATTTATATCGGAGCACTTCTCTCAGGAAAAGGAAAACTATGGGCAGATGACTTTCAGCTTTATATTGACGGAAAAGAAATTGAAAAAGTAAAACAGCGTAAAACCACGGTGTATAAAGCCGGCAGCGACAAGGAATTTGATGCTGGCTCAAAGATTACTTCCATCGCCGTTACAAAATCAACTATTGAAAACCTTGCTGTACTTGGGAAGGTATGGGGATTTTTAAAATATTATCACCCGTCAATTGCCAAAGGCGATTATAACTGGGACTATGAATTGTTTCGAATAATGCCGGGAATTTTAAAAGCAGCAAACAACAATGAACGCAATGAATTATTATCGGCATGGGTCGATAAAATGGGTACAGTGAAAGAAGGAACAGTTAAAAAAAACAATAGCATTATAAAACTGAGTCCAGATCTGTTATGGATCAATGATAGTATTCTTGGCAAGAAATTAACCGCACAACTTCTCACAATCAGGGACGCCAGGCAAAAAAGCAATAATTATTATATGAAACTTTACCCCGGAGTGGGTAACCCTGAAATAAAAAACGAAAATTCATATGCGTTGATGAAATATCCCGATGCAGGTTTTCGCTTATTGTGCCTTTATCGCTACTGGAATATCATACAATATTTTTATCCCAACAAAAACTTAATCGGTGAAAAATGGGACAATGTACTGACTGAATTTATCCCCGCATTTGCGAATGACACGAATGAATTAGATTATAAGCTAACCGTATTATCATTGATTGCACGTATTCACGATACTCATGCCAACATCTGGAGTTATTCACCCACGATTGAAGACTGGCGAGGAAATAATTACTCAGCTGTTGAAGTTACGTTCATCGAAAATAAAGCCGTAGTAACAGGTTACTACGATGACACACTAGGTTTACAATCAGGATTGAAAAAAGGAGATGTTATAGAAACCATAAATAATAAAACTGTGGAAGAACTTGTAAAAGCTCTTCTGCCTTATACCCCTGCATCAAATTACCCCACCCAATTGCGTGATATTGCCCCTAACCTTTTAAGGACAAATGATTCTATCCTTAAAATAACAATTAATAGAAACGGTGTTGAAAGCGGACTTGAACTGAATTGTTATGATACTAAAAAAATAAATATTTATAAAAAGTACATGACTCATGATACCTGTTTCAAATTACTCACACCCGATATAGCATATATATATCCGGGAAGCATTAAAAACAAATATCTTCCTGATTTTATGTCGAAGATTGAAAATACAAAAGGCCTGGTGATTGATATGAGATGTTATCCTTCGGAATTCATCGTCTTTACATTGAACAAATATTTGCAGCCCGATAGAAAAGCATTTGTAAAATTCTCGAATGGAAATATAAAAACGCCGGGTTTGTTCACTATGACAGATAATTTAAAAGTTGGAAGCAAAAATAAGAATTGTTATAAGGGCAAAATGGTTATATTAATTAATGAAACCACGCAAAGCCAGGCAGAATACACGACCATGGCATTGAGAACCGCACCAAATGCAGTTGTTATAGGAAGCACTACAGCCGGAGCCGACGGAAATGTATCGCAGTTCACTCTTCCCGGCGGAATAAAAACAATGATAAGCGGCATAGGAGTATATTATCCTGACGGCACAGAAACCCAGCGTATAGGCATTGTTCCCGATGTGTTATCAACTCCAACCATTAAAGGCATTGCAGAAGGAAAAGACGAAGTGCTTGAGAAAGCTATTGAAATAATTAATAAGTAATATTACAGAAATTATGTTTTCACTACACATAGGCGAATTTGCAGCTTTACTCACCGCATTCTGCTGGACAGCCACAGCACTGGCATTTGAATCGGCCAGTAACAAAGTGGGATCTGTGGCTGTGAACCTTATCAGGTTGCTGCTGGCACTTGTGTATCTTAGTATATTTTCGCTGATTACACGCAACATGTTGCTGCCCCTGGATGCCACACGCCCGGCATGGATATGGCTGTCAATATCGGGCTTTGTAGGATTTGTGATTGGCGACCTTTTTCTTTTCAAATCTTACACCATACTTGGCTCCCGCATTTCAATGCTTATCATGACATTGGTACCGCCAATAACTGCATTACTAAGCTGGGCAATGCTGGGCGAAACCCTGACATTGCTCAATTTTGCGGGCATGGCTTTAACCATCGGCGGCATAGCTTTCGTGATTGTAAATCGTACTAGCGGTGAAAAAAACTTTTCCATAACACATTCATTGAAAGGTATTTTATTTGCTTTTATAGGAGCAGTCGGGCAAGCGGTAGGCCTCGTATTCAGCAAAGTGGGGATGGGAAGTTACAATGCCTTTGCAGCCACACAAATCAGGATCATCACAGGTGTCATAGGCTTTGCAATTATAATAACTGTTTGGAAAAAGTGGAAAAACGTTGGCGCTGCAGTAAAACATGTTCCTGCAATGAAACGCATTGTAGTTGGTTCTATTTTCGGGCCTTTTCTGGGTGTATCGTTTTCATTATATGCTGTTCAGCACGCGAATGCTGGAGTGGCTTCAACAATCATGGCGATTGTGCCTGTATTAATCATCGCTCCAGCTATTATTTTCCTGAAACAAAAAGTGAGCCTGAAAGAAATTATAGGCGCTGTTATCAGTGTTACCGGAGTGGCACTGTTATTTTTATAAATGAATTAGTATTTTCATGAAATATTCCTATTTTTGTTTTGTGAAGAAAGATTACTAACTTTTAAAATGACGGATTTATGCAAGTGATTATTGTCGGGACAGGCTATGTGGGCCTTGTAACAGGTACATGTTTCGCAGATGTTGGAATAAATGTTATCTGTGTGGATATTGACAAAACGAAAATCGAAAACCTTAAAAAAGGGATCAGTCCCATTTATGAACCGGGGCTGGACGAAATGATCGAACGGAATGTGGCAAAAGGCAGGCTCCATTTTTCCACCGATCTTGCCAGTTGCGTGAATGATGCTGATGTAATTTTCATCGCAGTAGGAACTCCTCCAGATGAAGACGGAAGCGCTGACCTCAAGTATGTTCTTTCCGTAGCATCAGAAGTCGGTAAGAATATGAATAAATATATGCTTGTTGTTACGAAAAGCACAGTACCTGTTGGTACAGCCGAGAAAGTAAAAACAGCTGTTCAGACTGAACTCAAAAAACGCGAAGTAAGCATAGAATTTGATGTTGCGTCAAACCCTGAATTTCTTAAAGAAGGCGCCGCAATCGACGATTTCATGAGGCCAGACAGAATTGTTGTGGGAATTGAATCTGCAAAAGCTGAAGAGGTAATGAACCGGTTGTATAAACCGTTTGTAATGAACGGGCATCCTGTAATTTTCATGGATATTCCTTCTGCAGAAATGACTAAATACGCTGCCAATTCAATGCTGGCAACAAAAATCAGCTTTATGAATGATATCGCAAACCTTTGTGAGATAATGGGTGCAGATGTGAACATGGTTCGTAAAGGCATTGGCAGCGATTCACGTATAGGCACCAAATTTATTTATCCGGGGATTGGTTATGGCGGTTCATGTTTTCCCAAAGATGTGAAAGCATTGGTGAAGACTGCAACAGAAAATGGCTATGATATGCGTGTGCTGAAAGCTGTTGAAGAAGTAAACGATGACCAGAAATCAGTATTGTACAATAAAGTAAAAAAATATTTCAACAACGACCTCAAAGGAAAAGTCATAGCACTCTGGGGACTTTCATTTAAACCGCAAACTGACGACATGCGCGAAGCTCCATCGCTGGTTATTATTCAAAAGTTACTTGCTGCAGGTTGCAAAGTAAAAGCCTACGATCCTGTTGCAATGCATGAAACCAGGCGCAGAATAGGCGACACCATTGAATATGTGAATGAGCCTTATGATGCCCTGAAAGGTGCCGATTGCCTTTTAGTTGCTACAGAATGGACTGAATTCCGTGTTCCAGACCTGGCGCTAATGAAAAAACTTTTAAAATATCCGGCAATATTCGATGGCAGGAATATTTACAATTTAAAAGAAATGAAAGCAGAAGGCTTCGATTATTTCTGTATCGGAATAAAAAGTTAAAAAGGACAGCATGAAGAAAAAAATTCTGGTTACAGGTGGCGCTGGCTTTTTGGGATCACATCTTTGCGAAAGGCTTCTGAATGATGGTCACGAAGTAATTTGCCTCGACAATTATTTTACCGGCCAGAAACAAAATGTGGTGCATCTTCTGGATAATCCATACTTTGAACTCATCCGGCATGATGTCACGATGCCGTTTTATATAGAGGTAGATGAAATCTACAACCTCGCCTGCCCTGCTTCTCCAATCCATTATCAGTACAACCCCATCAAGACCATTAAAACTTCGGTTATGGGTGCTGTAAATATGCTGGGACTTGCCAAGAGAATAAGAGCGAAGATCCTTCAGTCATCTACAAGCGAAGTGTATGGTGATCCTGTAATTCATCCGCAGACTGAAAGTTACTGGGGAAACGTAAACCCAATCGGCCCCAGGGCTTGCTATGACGAAGGAAAACGTTGTGCTGAAGCACTGTTTGTAAATTATCACCGGCAGAATAATGTCAGAATAAAAATTTTACGGATTTTCAACACTTACGGTCCACGCATGCATCCGAACGATGGCAGGGTTGTTTCCAATTTTATTATGCAGGCATTGCAGGGTCACGACATCACAATTTATGGGGATGGAAAACAGACACGAAGTTTTTGTTATGTTGACGATCTTGTGGATGCAATGATTCGCCTGATGGATACCGGTGATGATTTTACAGGCCCTGTGAATGCAGGCAATCCAAACGAATTTACTATTCGGGAACTTGCTGAAAAAGTAATTTCACTTACAAAATCATCATCAAAAATAATTACCATGCCTTTGCCAGAAGATGATCCAATGCAGCGTCAACCGGACATTTCACTTGCTAAGGCTAAACTTGGCTGGGAGCCTAAAATAAATCTGGATGAAGGATTAAAAAAAACAATCGAATATTTTAAAGAAAAAATATAACGATGAATATTCTAATAACCGGAGCTAACGGACAACTTGGAAATGAGATCAGGGAACTTGCCCCACTTTACAAAGGACTGAATTTTACATTTACCGATATCGAAGAGCTTGATATAACGAATAACCAGGCACTTGGAAAATTCTTCTCCAAAAATAAATTTGAATGTTTTATTAATTGTGCTGGCTATACGGCTGTTGATAAAGCTGAAACAGAGAAAGACAAGGCTACACTTATAAATGCAACAGCAGTTAAATACCTGGCTGAATATTCATCGCAGCAGAATGCTTTGTTCGTGCATGTTTCCACCGATTATGTTTTTGACGGAAGAAACTTTAAAGCCTATCTTGAAAGCGATCTTACAAACCCCAAATCAGTTTACGGGAAAACAAAACTTGACGGAGAAGTTGAAGTGATTTTTAATGCACAGAAAGCCATTATTTTCAGGACGTCCTGGCTCTACTCCTCTTTCGGAAGTAATTTTGTAAAGACGATACTTAGAATTGCAGGCGAAAAAGATTTCATTAATGTAGTGAGTGATCAAATTGGAAGCCCCACCTACGCAAGGGATCTGGCAAAAGCTATTCTTGATGTTGTTCCAAATTATAAAGCTAATAATAAATTTGAAATATTTAATTATGCGAACGAAGGTGTCGCAAGCTGGTATGATTTAGCAAAAGAAATTGTTGAGAATGCCGGTTTGAACTGCGCCATCAATCCCATTGAAACCAAAGAATATCCTACTCCGGCCATGCGACCAGTATTCTCCGTTCTGAATAAGACTAAAATAAAAAAACAATTCAATATGACAATCCCATATTGGAAAGACAGCCTGAAGGATTGCCTTAAAGTACTTGGAGCGCAAGCAAAACAAAAATAATTTTTTATGAGTGATACAGACAGCACCATTCTTGATAAAGCCAGGAGTTGGGTTCTTGGCACTTTTGATGACGAAACAAAAAAACAGGTTCAATACCTGATCGACAACAATCCCACAGAACTAACCGATGCATTCTACCGTGATCTTGAATTCGGAACCGGCGGACTTCGCGGTATTATGGGCGTTGGCACAAACCGCATGAACAAGTATACTGTGGCAATGGCTACACAAGGCCTGGCAAACTACCTGCTGAAAATGTTTCCCCATGAGCCTCAGATTAAAACTGCCATTGCTTTTGATTCACGCAACAACAGTAAAGAATTTGCGCAAATCAGCACTGATGTGCTTTCTGCAAATGGTATAAAAGTTTTTCTGTTTAAAGAATTACACCCTACCCCTGTGCTGTCCTTCACAATCAGGCATCTTAAATGCAAAAGCGGAATTGTTATCACAGCGTCTCACAATCCCAAAGAATACAACGGGTACAAAGTATACTGGGACGACGGCGGTCAACTGGTAAATCCTCATGACAAAAATGTGATTGCTGAAGTGCAGAAAATAAAGGGAATTGAAGATGTAAAGATGAATTCTGTAAAAGAAAACATTGAGATCATCGGAGAAGAAATTGATAAAATTTATATAGCAAGCGTTAAAGCATTATCACTGAATCCTGAAATAATCAAGGCACATTCTGACCTGAAAATAGTTTATACTCCAATTCATGGAAGCGGCGTATACCTTGTCCCACGAGCGCTTAAAGAATTTGGTTTCACCAATATTATTCCCATTGATGAACAATACAAAGTAGATGGAAATTTCCCAACTGTGAAATCCCCAAACCCTGAAGAGCCAGCAACACTTGAGATGGCGCTGAACAAAGCAAAAGAAACAGATGCTGATTTATTAATGGGAACTGATCCGGATGCTGACAGGGTTGGTATTGCAGTAAAAAACGACAAAGGCAATTTTATTCTTCTGAACGGAAACCAGACTGCGTCCCTTCTTATTTATTACCTGATGAATGCATGGAAACAAAGACTTCTCCTTTCAGGCAGGGAATATATTGTTAAAACCATTGTCACAACGGAACTTCTGAAAGACATTGCCAATTCATTTGGTGTTGAGAGTATTGATGTTCTTACTGGTTTCAAATACATTGCTGAGATTCTTAAACTGAATGAAGGAAAACGCCGGTTTATAGGTGGAGGAGAAGAAAGCTACGGGTACCTTGTAGGCGATTTCGTAAGAGATAAAGATGCCGTAATCTCATGCTGCATGATTGCAGAAACCGCTGCATGGGCTGCCAGTAAAGGAAAAACAATGTTTCAATTACTGACAGAAATTTATGTAACCTATGGATTCTATAAAGAAACCTTATTGTCATTAACAAGGAAAGGCAAAGAAGGTGCTGAAGAAATAAAACAGATGATGGTGGATTACAGGAGCAATCCTCCTGAAAGCATCAATGGGCAGGCAATTGCAATGATCAAAGATTATCAGAAACAAATTGAATATAACATCACAGGTAAAACAGAGAAACCAATTAACCTTCCAAAGTCGGATGTATTGCAGTTTTTCCTTACCGACGGAAGCAAAATAACAGTAAGGCCTTCGGGAACAGAACCAAAAATTAAATTTTATTTTGGTGTAAAAACAGAACTGGCAAATGCTGCAGATTATGATAAAGTAAATTTACTTCTTGATGAAAAAGTGAAAGGAATAATTTCTTCAATGCAATTACATTAGGATCTTAATAAACTCAACAACAGGCGGGCACAGAATGATCGAATTCACTATACTGTAGTTTTTCAATTTTAACGATTTAAAAAAGTTTAATTCGATAAATCTATTAATTTTCAACAGGTCCTGAAATATTAAAAGTAGCTTTTTTTATATCCAATAAAATATCCATGTGGGATATATCATCAAACTTCTGATTATCCATATTACCAAAGTCTGAAGACTGTGAAATTTTAAATTTCCTGCATCCAATGAAATCATCATTTTTAAAAATCCTCTTAATAACACCGTCATCGTCCCAAAGTTCCCAACAAATTGTATCTCCATCCAAAACACTATATGTATTTAAAAAATTTGGCATAGTAAGACTATTCGATATTGATTGAGTTTCCGAAAGAACATTTCCATTAAGTAAAATATCCTGATAAGGATCAGGAAGACCCTGGCCGAGAAAATAGTTATCCCAAACTTTTGGATTAATACTCAGGTTTGAATAAGATAAAGTTACCTGAAGTATCTCCGGCTGATTGATCTTCAGAACAAAGGTTTTTACAGGTTTGAAATCCGGAAGATATCCATTGCCTTCAATAACATTTATCTCTGCTGACAATCTTCTTTGTCCGCTATTCACCATTATAAAGGAATACGGAATTAACAATCTGATGCATTTTGCAGAATCAGCAGGCTTCATACATTGTGCTTCGGATATGCTGGTAAACTGATAACTTTGAGAGTTGAATACAATTCTACCTGTTGTATCCCTCAGTATTGCAACAAAAGTATATTTTTTGTTACCGGCTATTGATGCAGAATCACGGATAAAGCCTATACGCTGACAATCAAAACTAAAAATGATTCCTTTAATATTTTTTACTACAGTATCCTTTTTCATCCTGAAATTATCCATTTTACAATGTATGGGCAGCTCTGGTTTTTTATTATAGATTAATATCCTTTTCGACCAAATTGTCTTGGAAATACAAGCATTTGCGGGATCTGAAGCTTTTATTATCAATCGAACTTTCGATCTGTATTGATGCTCTTTCAGGTTTCTTAATTTAATATCTTCATAATTTACCTGGACTGAAGTAAAAAATTCATCATTATCGTTTCGGGGGATGATACTAAAAAAAGTCCTCGAAGCATCTGTATCATTCACAATTGCGCCCTTCCTGTCCTTCATTACTGCATAAAAATAATATCCGTCTTCAGTTGATACATTTTTATCATTGCGCAGTTTTGAAACTGAATTAATTAAATTGTATGAGAACTTGAACCTTGCGTTGAACGAAAGGATGATTTTACCACTGATGTAGGGATCCTCCGATGAAAAGGCAGGATCAATCAATTTTATTTGTTGCTTTTTGCAGCTGTTTATTTGTCCTGAAGCAATCAGGGATATCAAAATCAGAAAAGTACAAAGACTTACCTGTATTAGTAAGTGAATATTTTTCATTCTTCTTTTCGGTAAATACAAATTCGTTTTTTTATATACTGAAAATAAAATTAAATCATTTCGCAAGATAAAGCATATCTTTCATCAAATAAAAAATATTTCAAAATAAAAATTTCAAGCAGAAACAAAGTGTTTGACATAATTATCATTTACCATATTGTTGCAAAACCGCTTTCCACACTGATGAAAATAAAAACTGTCAGGTACTCGTGATTTTTATATCTTTTTTCTTTTAGCAATAAAAAAATATATCTTTGTTAATACTAAAAAGTATTACAAATAATTATTTTTTAAAAAGTAATATAGATTATGAGCATAATTAAAGAATTCAAGAAATTTGCTACTAAAGGAAATGTTGTCGACATGGCAGTTGGTATCATTATCGGTGCTGCTTTTGGAAAGATAGTAAGTTCATTGGTGAATGATGTGTTGATGCCACCAATTGGAAAACTTATTGGCAATGTCAATTTCACTGACTTATATGTTACCCTCGACGGAAAAGCCTATGAAACCTTGGCTGCCGCCAAAGCTGCAGGTGCACCAATACTCTCATACGGAAATTTTCTACAAACTGTTTTTGACTTTATAATAGTTGCTTTTGCAATTTTTATGATGATAAAAGCAATGAACCGCCTCAAGAAAAAAGAGGAAGAAAAAGCTGCCGCTCCTGCAGAACCTACAGCTCAGGAAAAACTGTTAACAGAGATCAGGGATATTTTAAAAAAGGAAAAATAATTAAACCTTTGCTTTTGATAATTGTCAAAAAATCGGAAATATGAGAACCATTTTTCTTAAACAAAAAAGCAGATTCTATCTTACAGTTTTAAAAGTTATGGGCGTTTGCGGAGTGTTTATTCTTTTTGAAGCATGTTACGGTTCACCAAAATCAGCATGGGCACCAAGACACGAACAAAAGAATGCTAAAACCAAAGAAGTGAAAGCTCCTGTAAATACTGAATATGCAAAGACTTCGGATAAAACAATTACAAACTGATCATTGAAAAAAGTTGAGCCTTCTGTCACTCAAAAATTAGCACTCAACCTGTTCAGCAAATATGTGAATGTTCAGGCCGAAATGCATGAACTGTCGTATCTTTTCTGGGAATGTACCTTGCGCTGCAACATCAGTTGCCTGCATTGCGGAAGCGATTGCCACAAGAGCAGCGCCGTAAAAGATATGCCCTATAAGGATTTCCTGAAAGTGACTGCTCAGGTTGCCACACGATACAATCCGAATAAAACCATGCTGGTACTTACCGGTGGTGAACCCCTGGTACGAAAGGATCTTGAAGATTTCGGCAAAGAAGCCTACAAACAAGGCTTCCCATGGGGAATGGTTTCAAACGGTTACATGCTTACAATCGACAGGTTTCATTCATTGCTTGCCTCAGGACTTCGATCAATAACCATTAGTCTTGACGGATTTGCTGATAGCCATAACTGGTTGCGTGGCCGCGATGATTCATGGGAAAGGGCTATGAAAGCTGTGCAAATGGTTGTCAAAGAAAACGATCCTGTGTATGATGTTGTGACCTGTGTGAACCAGAAAAATTTTTCGGAGTTACAGCGTTTAAAGGAAATGCTGATTGAGGAAGGTGTAAAAAAATGGAGACTATTCACCATTTTTCCGATTGGCCGGGCTGCAGAGAACCCCTTTCTGGATGTGAGCAACGAACAGTTTCGCTGGCTTATGGAATTTATAAAAGAAACACGCAAAGAAGGAAAGATCGCTGCAAGTTATGGCTGTGAAGGATTCCTGGGAAGTTTTGAAAATAAAGTAAGGGATGGATATTTTTTTTGCAGGGCTGGAGTAAATATTGCTTCGGTGCTTGCCGATGGCTCCATCTGTGCCTGTCCGAATATCAATCATGCTTATGTGCAGGGAAATATTTACAAAGATGATTTTCTTGAAATATGGGATAATCATTTCCAGGTAATGAGAAACAGGGACTGGACGAAAACCGGAATCTGCGAGGATTGTAAGGAATTTAAATGGTGCCGTGGCAATGGCATGCACCTGCATAACCCTGAAAAACCAGATGTATTGCGATGCCATTACAGGATGCTTAATTCATAAATTAAGAATGATATCAGCAGATATTTACAAGATAATACAACCATAACTTTTTCTTCTTACCTTTAATTACAATTATTCATTTTTGAAGTTAATTGAATTTTTCATTATTTTTACATTCATAAATCCCCACGCTATGAAAAAAATTTCCTTTCTAATCTTGTTATCAATTGCAATACTAAATTTTGGACAACTTTATGCTCAGGTAGAAAATAACCTTCCAAACAACGGGCTTACACACCGCATGAGTGGAAGTGAAAAACTTTTCGTGAATGATTATTCACCAAACCTTCTCACTACCACCCCTCCTGTTGGGCCTGTCCGCAATATAGCCGAGTTCGAACCAGCCGAAGCAGTTATAATTGCATATGCCAGTGGATTTGGCTTACCCTATTCAGTAATTAAAGACCTTGCACTCACGGGCAATGTAATAGTAGCATGTCCGAGTTCAAACCAGGCTACAGCTTTGAATTTGCTTAATACAAATGGTGTGAATACTTCAGTTTGTACTTTTCTTACCACACCTCTCAATTCCTGGTGGACCAGAGATTATTCAGGATGGTTTATTGCCGACAGCAGCAATCATGTGCAGGTTGTCGATTTTACCTACAACAGGCCAAGGCCCAGTGATGATGCAGTTACTGCGCTGGAAGCAGCACAATTAGGAATTACAATGTATGGAATGGACCTTACCACAACAGGCGGAAACTGGATGTGCGACGGCTACAACAAGGCTATTTCTACAGTTTTGGTAAACGAAGAAAATACAAGTCTTACTCAGACTCAGATACAGCAAAAAGTGCTGAGTTATTTAGGAATCTCTGACTACATGATCCGCCCGGATGCACAAGGACAATACATTGAACATATTGACTGCTGGGGGAAATTACTGGCACCTGATAAAATCCTGGTTGATTCAGTTCCTTCTACAGATGCCCAATACAGCATGTACGAAGCTGCTGCCGCATATTTTGCAAGCACCAATTGCGCTTACGGTTATCCATATAAAGTATACAGACCGCTGATATCAGGAAGTTCAGAAACAAATGCAGAACCATATTCGAATTCATTTATTTTCAACAACAGGGTTTTTGTTCCAATTGTAGGATTCTCTGCAGCACACGATACTGCTGCGTTACAATGTTACAGAAAAGCAATGCCCGGTTATATTGTAAAAGGTTATTATACTTCAAGCAGCAGTGCCCAAGCCTGGCTTGGTACAGATGCATTGCATTGCCGCACGCACGAAATTGCCGACAGGTCCATGCTTTATATTGAACATTTACCGCTTCACGGACTTATTACATCCTATACAGGCTACGATATCAATGCAAAAGTGGTTTCTTATGCCAATCATACAATTGCTGCAAATTATCCGATTGTGAAATACAAAGTTAATCACAGTGGACAGTGGGATTCCCTGACGATGGCCTATGTGAGCTACCTGAATTACAAAGCAACAATTCCTACGCAGAATTCCGGTGATACCATTTTTTATTATATCAAAGCTAAAGACAATACCGGAAAAACAGCATACCATGCATTGATGGGACAGGCTGACCCGCATTTTTTCATTGCTGCCGGAACCAATGTTGAAATTCCTGAAATAGTTGCCAATCCTGAACTTTCCTTCTTCACCTATCCAAATCCAAGTAAAGGAAATTTTACTGTATTCTTAAAATCAAACTACACAGGAAATGCATCACTGCAGATTTATGACATCACAGGAAAACAAGTTTATACTGAAAATTTCGAACTTGCAAATGGCAGCAGCATGAAACGCATAAGCACTGACAATCTTACACAAGGGGTTTATGTGATTGAAGTAAAAACAAACTCGGATGTAATGACTAAACAGCTGATTATTCAGTAAACTTCACATCATTGTTATTTGAAAAGAAAATGGATTCAAAGAATTTAATCAAACTTTGCATTTCAGTTATTCTTCCGCTTGCAATAGGAGCCATAGCAGGGATCTTCACGGCACAGGCTATTCCCGACTGGTATGCTTCTTTAATTCGTCCATCATTCAATCCGCCTAACGGAATATTCGGACCGGTGTGGACTACGCTGTATCTTCTGATGGGAATTTCATTGTTTATTATCTGGAAACAGCCGACTAGCAAAAAAAGAAACATTGCAATGACCATGTTCGTCATTCAGCTATTGTTGAATTTCTGCTGGAGCTTTCTATTCTTCTATTTCAAAGAATTAGGTCTTGCGCTGATTGAAATAATTATAATGTGGATTGCTATTTTAATAATGATTATTTCATTTCATAAAGTAAAGCCATTAGCAGCCTACATAAACATTCCCTATATTCTCTGGGTAAGTTTCGCGACAATTCTTAATGCTGCATATTACGTTTTGAATTCATAAGCTAAGAAAAGTCAGGACTGAAGTCCATTTATGTCTATTTTGTTATAAACCCGACCTTAAGGTCGGGTTTATTGAATCATTGTGTTAATGGGCTTAACCAAACATTTTAAAAATAAAAGATTATGTCACCTAGATTCCTGAACTTGATGAAGGGTTTAAAGTGTGACCTAAATATTTCAAATGTCAGGCTTCTATTAACTCAGCCAGACAACAGAGAAGTAATTCAAGTACATTAAACTAATATCCCGTTTTAGTCTTCCTGGGCAAGGCAATCATGAGATAGGTCACTACCAGCCCCACTCCTATTCCAGAGACAACAAAGGCAGCTTTAAAACTGAATAGCAAACAAATTGAACCGGCAAAAATATTGGCAAGCAACGAAAATATGCTTGCAAAACTAGTATAAAACCCAATAGCGGTAGCCGTTTCCACAGGACTACTGATATTCGTGATCCATGCTTTTGAAATCCCTTCTGTAGCTGCTGCATAAATTCCATAGATAAAAAATAAAATTGCGAAATGCCAGAAAAGTCCTGCAAATCCGAATGAAAAATAAACTACAGAAAATAAAACAAGTCCCGTCAATAAGGTTCTTTTCATCCCGATTTTATCCGCAAGCATTCCCGCAGGATATGATGCCAGAGCATAAATTAAATTATAGAAAATATAAAAGCCAATAACTGAAGTATCACTTAAACCGCTTTTATTCAGCGATAGCAATAGCAATGCATCTGAGCTGTTAAGAAATGTAAATACCAATAGTCCGATAATTAGCTTGCGGTACAAAGCCGGAGCTTTTTTCCAGTAACCCAGGTAACTCAGAAATCCCGCTGATTTCTTAGCATCTGGTAATGTGGACCGTTTTTTTTCTTTTACAAAAAATGTAATTGCAATGGCTGCAAGCCCCGGAAAGAAAGCAATGATGAACATCCATTTATATTGACCCGAATAAAAATAAAGGTAAACCAATGCTATTATTGGACCTATTGCTGCGCCCACCGTATCAAGGGATCGGTGAAATCCGAAAACTTTCGCCTTGTTTTCTTTTGTTGATTCATCACTTAACAGTGCATCGCGGGCTCCTGTACGTATGCCTTTCCCAAGTCGGTCGAGGGTGCGGGCAAAAAATATCCACAAAGGAAAAACAGAAACAGCAAGTAAAGGTTTTGAAAAGGCACTAAGCGTATAACCCCAGCGAACAAAAGGCATTCTGGAACCTTTTGTATCGGATAGATTTCCAAAATATCCTTTGCTTAAGCCTGCAGTAAATTCCGCAACGCCTTCTAAAACCAATATTAACAATACTGAAAATTTAATTGATTTCAAATAAATGGGCATAACAGGATACAGCATTTCACTTGCTATATCAGTAAAAAGACTAACCAGTGAAACCAGAAGAACTGTGCGGGTTATAATGCGTTGTTTCATAAATTACAAGTCAAAATTATTCTTTGTGTTCTTTGTGATTCCGACAACTTAAGCACTCTCCGTGTTCTTTGCTGTTATTTTATTTTTCACAACTGAGTTTACAAAGGTCATAGTGAAAGTTTACTTTATGTTATTATTTTAATTTTTAATTACTGCCACAGTTGATGATTTATATTCAGTTGTTTTATCAAGTATTTCTTTAACCCGTGTTTCCCAAACTTCTTGGAATGCTTTGTTTTTTGAATGTTTTGTTTCTAAATCATATTTTTTTTGAAAGGAGACACATGCCACTATAATAGCATGATATTTTTCTTTAACTATATTTTCCAATTCCGAGTCAGAAATATTATTCAATTCAAGCAAATCCTTTCTTAAACTCCGAGCATATATTTCAGAAATATCAAAATGAAGTTGTTCATGATCTAACAGAGCCTGACTTGTGTCATTAATTGTCCATGATTTTTCTTTTTCAAAATAACATGGTGCATAAAAATAGATCTTCGTTTTTTCATTTTTTATTGTAACCGCGATTTGTGTACTTGTGGAGGCCTGTTCTTTTTCCATTTTCAAGGTGTCTGGAGTACCTTTAAAATCAAGCCACGTTAATTTTTTTTCAGGTGACCAGAATATTTTATCATCAAAATAATCTTTACCTCCTATTGAAAAGAAGAATGCAAAGCAAATAATAATGAGAATAATAATTTTCTTAATCATCAACTATACATTAATATATTTTACAAAAGTCTTATTGCCTCTATTAATTCCTTCATCAAGAAAATAATTTTATCAGCATCAGAAAAAACGCCATTCAGTTTTTTCTCATTAAAAAAGATGGTCTTCATTCCCACTGCTTTTGCACCACATATATCTTTTTCGTAAACATTCCCAATCATAATGCATTCATATGGTGCAAAGTTTATTTCTTCTGCAATCTTTTGGAAGAAGCGGCTGTCGGGCTTTTCATAACCAAGATCTTTTGAGGTAAAGAAGAAATGAAAATATTTTTCAGCCCCTACCCTTTCCAAGGCTTTCTTCATCAATGAAGCATCAGAAAAGCCTGCATTTGAAGCAATGCAACAGGTAAATTTTTTATTTAAAAGCTTTAATGAATCTTCAAGATAAGGTATCCATTCCACATGTTCCCATTCTGCCATAGGTCCGGGGCATTCAGGAAAATCGCGCATTACCGTATCACCCCAATCGAATATTAGTGCTTTGATTTTTTTCATATTCTGTCAAACATCAATTTGAATTTTCAAATAATTTGGGCTAAAGCCCTACATTACATATTTTCAGTTACCCCGACCTTAAGGTCGTGGCTATTATTGATTTTATTTTCTGGACTTTAGTCCAAAATAAATTTCTAATTAATGCTCAAGTTGAGGAGACCGCTATTCAGCGGTTGTCTCGAAGCCTTGACATCCGTAAGTCCCACTTCACTGTCTGCAGCCAGGCAGGGAGATGAGGCTTTGCCTCTGTTCAGTGCAACATTTATTATAAAAATTAATATGCGAAACATCTAACTAATTATAAACCGGCAGGAAAGAATAATACTTTCCATAAAACAACATCTGCTCTTTAAAATCAGTCGGGTACATTACTTTCACATCGGTGATCTTGCCATCAACATAAACCGGTATCAGCACAGGATTTATGAATGCTGAATATGGCGCTATCTTCAGCTTCTCCCAGCGTTGCTTTACTTCCTTATGAAGGACAGGATCAACAATAACTCCGTAATCTTCAACCAATGCTTTGCCCGATTTATAATCTCCTTCAGATTTTATCCTCTGAATCTCATTAAGCAGCTGTCCGAACAGCACTCGAAGTTTTAAATAATCATTGATTACAACATAAGTCTTTCCATCTTTCTTTTTTAACTCAACAACTTTGTCGGCCCTGCCTTTTTCATACACCCATTTTGCAATAAGCTGCCTGTTGCGCATATGCGACTCTTCAAGATTTTTCCCCAACTCCAGGCGCACAAGCTGCGTCATCAGACCATTGCGCATATAGCTGTTGTATTCAGCTTTACCAACATCAAGTGTTGGCATCAGTTTTAAATCAACAAGTTTCTGATCCATCAAATAGTATAATGCAACAAGGTCAGCACGGGCTTCTTCAAGTGTTGAAGCATAGTTCTTCAGTGTTTCACTCGGATCGGCAACTCCTTTTTTCAACTGACCTGAACCATGGCCTACGATCTCATGCAGGTCAGTGTGCAGGTTTCCGGCAAGTGTTCCGTATTTTTTCCCGAGATCAATTTCTTCCTTCGAATAAGCAAATTCTTCTATAGCCCCATTATTCTTACTTGATTCATCATACGCATAAACAATATTTCCAAGAGTCACTGACTTTGAACCATAATCTTTCCTTATCCAGTCAGCATTCGGAAGATTAACACCAATAGGCGTTGTAGGCGAACAGTCGCCCGATTCCACCACCACATCAATAACCTTTGCTGAAACTCCTTTTACATTTTTCTTTTTGAATTCCTTGTCAATTGGCGAATTATCCTCAAACCATTGCGCGTATTCGCTGATAAGCTTAGCTCTTTTTGTAGCTTCAAGGTCTTTTATAGAAACAACTGACTGGAAGGAACCTTTACGACCAAGCGGATCTCCGTATACTTCAATAAATCCGTTCACCACATCCACTGTAGACAGAGTGTCCTGCAACCACAGAATGCTGTATTCATCAAAAGTTTTCAGATCACCCGTAGTATAAAATTCAACAAGCTTTTCCAGTGATTTTTTCTGTTGTTCAGTTTCAGCAACAGTGATGGCTTTCTTCAGCCAGTATACAATTTGCTCAATGGATTTGGTATACATGCCACCAACTTTCCAGGTTTTTTCTGTGAGCTTATTATTTTCCTTCACAAGCTTTGAATTCAGACCAAATGAAACAGGTTCATTCATTTCCGATTTTCCTAACCGTGCAAATGCCTTTGTTTTCTGGTCAGCATAAAAATCTTCTACCTCTTTTTGTGTAACTCCTTCATAAAAATTGCAGGCAGATGCAAGGATCATATCCTTTTCTGCATCGAGGGAAACCCTCTTGGATGCTACAGTTGAATCAAATATAATTTTTGATATTTTTTTTATGAGTGCTTCTATTGTTTCATTTTTTTCAAGCGGAAAAGTCGCATCCTTTGAATTCTTGATCAGTCCAGAAAAATAATTTTCAGAAAATGCCGGTTTAAATTTATCCATGGAATAATGATGATGGATTCCATTGGAAACCCAGGTACACTTGGCATATAAAAGAAAATTTTTATATTCCGTAGTTGCAGTGTCACCGCTGTAATGCTCAACAATCTGTTCAAATGTTTTACGGATACACAGATTATTTTTAAAGTTCTGATCATAGATAATATCGCGTCCGGCCAGTGCTGCCTGGTATAAATAGAACAGCAATTCCTTCTGTTTTAAACTGAGCGAATCGAAACCGGGAATCTGGTAACGAATTATTTTAACATCCGAAAACTGCTCTGTCTGGTAAGTAAATGAGGTATCCTGTTTAGAAGTTGAAGTTTCTTTCTTTCCCGAATTGTTGCAGGAATAAATTGATATTGTCATTGTGGTAATGAGATAAATTATTTTTTTCATTTTATTAAAAGTTGGAATTTGAATTTATTATTCAGGGTTGGGGCGACCCTTTTCCTTTCCGGTTTTCCAGAGTATTTCCTGATTCTTTTCTATTTCTTTAAGTGAATCGGAAATATCCTTATCCTCTATTTTTGAAAGATCAGGCTGGCCTGCATTCACCCATGCCGTATACCAGAAACTCCCAATAGTCTTCACGGCAAGTCGCATTCTGCGTTCAACCATATTGTTAATCATTACTGAAAATTGTTGCGCAAACTCTTTGGTTACAACTTTTACAGTAGTGGTGCCTTTATTTTCGTAAGTATACATTTTATCACCGGGAATTATTTTACTAAGGCTGTCCCATGCAACGAAAATACTGTCAATGGCTTCACTTCCCGATTTTATGTTTTCCCAAATTTTATTAAGTGGCTTATCAATGTATTCAGCCTGTCCCACGAAATAATCATAATCATCTCCGAAAAGTTCCGGTATGCGCGACTCCCAGAAGGAATGTATTCCTTTTTGACCAGGAGTTTTACCATCATAAAATTCAGTGTTATGCAAAGGCACGCATGGATCTTCAATATAATGGGCCAGGTTTGCTGACACATACAGTATTTTATCAACATCAAGACTTTTAAAAGCTTCAACAAGGCGGTAATAGGTTTTTTCAGCCCACCATGGATTTATTCCATATTTATTTAATGTATCCTCGGTGTATTTTGCAACTGCATCTTTCCACTTTTTTGGCATTGAAGTAAAAGGTTTGTCACCATAATGATCAATGTCAATATAATGACGGACTCCTTCATTTTCGTCGCTGAATTTCCGTTTATCAGGGTCATTGCTGTGTTCAGTAATATATTCGATATGCTTTTTATAAAATCCGATCATTTGGGGAGGCAAGGTGAATACAGCCATGCGTGTGATTTTTTTATGTCCATAGGCTCCCCATGAATAAAGAATTCCAGAAGTGAATACGGAAATAACTGCAAAAACTGCAATAGACAGAACAGTCCTTTTTACGAGGTTCTTCGACATGCCGGCTAAGTATTGGACAACTAAAATACTATTTTTTCAATATGTTAAAAAATGCATTATTCTGCAGCACAGGAATAACTTCAGCTGTATCCGGTGTAAAACAATATTCAAGCACATCATCAAGCCCAAGCCTTTTTAGCCGATGGCGGTGAGCCGCTTTTTCAATATATGCCAGCACATCAACCTTTGCAATATTCCAGAGATCAATTGCTGCTGCTGTTGAATCGCAGTTCGAAACAAAACCATTCTGCATTAAGCGTAATGCAAGGTCACCTGCCATGATTGAATCTTCTAAATTGAATTTATTTTTCCATCCTGAACAAAGCAGAACTACATTTTTTTTCTGACTTATCAGCCAGTCAGCAAGTACAGAGATATTTGAAAAAGCTCCAAGAATAATAGTATTACAGGATTTTGCAACTTCAACAGTTTGTGTACCATTGGTTGTTGTAATCACAATTTTTTTCCCTTTTACATTTTCTTCAGTAAAATTAAACGGTGAGTTTCCAAAATCAGCGCCTTCAATAACAATTCCGTCACGCTCACCGGCTATCATATAACCGAGAGGCCTGTATTTTCCAGTATCTTCAATTTTTGCGACAGGTACCATTTCAGTGGCTCCATTTTTAAATGCTGTGCATATGGCTGTTGTAGCCCTGAGAATATCAATTATCACCACAATATACTTTTCCTTGGTAATGATATACGGAAATAATGCAGGAGTAAAACAGGTTTCTATTGTCGGCTTATCTAAACAAGTGTTCATGTGATAGTTTTATGTCGCTAAAATAAACAACTTATAGTTGCCAGTCAATTATCAAAGTCGAAATTTCAAATTGCATTCGAAGAAATAAGAATCGAAACAATTTTTATATCAATCAAACCGCTACCGTAGCTATCAATTAACAATATTTATAATTATTAATTTGATATACCAATATTCTTTTCCTATCTTTGTAGTAGGATTCAAATTTTAATCATTCAAACAATGAAAAAACAATTACTCCTTTCTATACTATTTATTACTTTACTTTACATCGAAAGTATGGCGCAATGGCAGCAAACATCAGGTTCTGCGGGTGTTAATGTTTATGGCATTGTAATTAATGGATCGGCTGTAATTGCGGGCATGGGCAGCGGAATTTTAAAATCAACCGATAACGGCGCGACATGCGCTTTATCGAACAGCGGGCTTACAAGTACCAATGTGCGGGCAATAACGACAATAGGTTCGTATACTTTTGCAGGAACATTCTGGGGTGGTGGTGTTTTCCTTTCAACTGATTACGGAACCACATGGACACCGGTAGGTACAGGTATGACGAACAAATGGATATTTTCACTTGCAGCAAAAAACACTGATCTTTATGCTGGTACAAGTACCGGCGGAGTCTTCAAGACCGGAGATTACGGCAACAACTGGGTTACGGCAACATATGGAATCACCGCACAATATATTTATGCGCTATCCAAGTATAATATGAAAATATTCGCAGGCACTGAAGGCGGAATATTCCAGTCGTCGGATGATGGACTTTCATGGTTCGCATCAAATAACGGAATGGCTGCAAATTCTACTGTTGCTGCAATTGCTGTGAACGGGTCTGATATTTTTGCGGGTACTTACCAGAACGGAATATATCTTTCAACCGACGATGGTTCAACCTGGACGGCAGTAAACACAGGTCTTACAACCACTGATGTAAGATCCCTGGCTGTTTATGGAAATGCCATTTATGCTGGAACTTACGGAGGTGGAATTTTTATTTCCACCAATGCAGGTGCCAGCTGGGCACCTATAAATACTGGACTTACAAATATGAATGTTTACGCATTGACAACAGATGGAATTACTATGTTTGCAGGGACTGGTGATGGAATTTTTAAACGGCCATATGGTGAAATCAATGCAGTGAATGATATTCAGGCGAACGTACAAGTTCAGCTTTCGGCTTTTCCAAATCCGTTTAAACTCGAAACTACTATCAATTATGCAATTCCTTCAACTGAAAAAGTTTCTCTGAAAATTTATAATTTAATTGGCGAATGCATGGAAACTCCCATTGATGAAACACAGGAGCCCGGATCCTACAATGTAACTGTCGATGCAGTAAAACTTAATTCAGGAATATATTATTGCACTCTGCAGGCCGGTGACACCAAGAAAACCATTAAATTAATTCTGAACAAGTAGAGATTTTTTTCATAACGAATTCATTTTTATCACAGATTGCATAGTATTCTTACTTTTGCGCAACAAATCCAGTTTATTGTACTTTGCTTTTAATCTAAAATGAATTTCAGAATTTACTTTTCCCTTTTCATCATAACCTTATGCGCATGCAATAAAGCGAAGGATGATTCAAATATTTCACCTATTCCAAAAAAAAGTTCGGAAATACTTTTTGTTGTAAGTGGGTTTGGAAGTAGCGACACAAATATTACGATTACAAATCTCATATCCAGACTCCGCACAGATTCTACAAACACCTATATTTTAAAGGATGTCCGTGAAGAAATAAAATTACTATTTCCTGTTGTAAAAGCAAAAATAATTTCTTCAGAAAATAATGTTCCTTTTTCCGACACTGTAATTTTTATTACGAATCTGAATCACCTTGCGGCTGAAGCAAAAGCCCTGAAAGTAAATGGCAAGGATTTTTTTGAAGATTCCACCGCATACCCGCTATGTGCTGATAAATCTGAAGCAATTAAAATAAGGAAGAAAATAACGCAGCTTAATTTAACCGGTGTAACCGCAATAACCCGTGGTGTTTGCTCAACTATAGAACAAAACGGAACTGATTATATCACCGAAAATATAAGATCCTATTTTGAAAAAGCCGATTTTGTTCATATAAGCAATGAAGTAAGTATTGCTGAAAACTGCCAGTGCATGGGCGCCACGATGAGGTTTTGCAGTAAGGAAGAACATTTCAAAATTTTAAAAGATCTTCATTGCAATATTGTAGAACTTACCGGAAATCATAACAGAGATTACGGTGATGCTCCTTTCCTTAAGACCATGGAATGGTACAAAAAAAATAATATAAAAACTTTCGGCGGAGGCAACTCACCGGAAGAAGCAAACACACCACTTGTAGTTACCCTGAAAGACGGCACCCGACTGGGATTTATCGGTTTCAATGAATTTTGCCCCTGTGCTGAATGCGCTGATGTTCCTGCTGAATGCGGCGCAAACCGCTGGGATTCGCTCAAAGCAAAAGCAGTCATTAAAAAAATGAAAAATGAATTAAAGTGTAATTACATCATTGCCTCTGTTCAGTATGGTGAATCCGATTCATATTACCCCACTCCTTCTCAGAAGAAAATCTCACAGCAGTTATTAAACTACGGTGCTGACATGACTTATGGCTCGCAGGCTCACCAGGTGCAGCAAATAACATTTATTAATCATAAGCCATTATTCTACGGACTCGGAAATTTTATTTTCGACCAGATGCACCGTACAGGCTTACGACAGGCTTACTTTCTGCAAATGTATTTTTACAACGGTAAGTTATTGCAGGCAAGGCCAGTGTTTACCTTCTATCAGAACGACCGCCGCCTGCATATTGCAACACATGATGAAGCAGGAAGTATCAGGAAAGAAATTTTTATAAGCAACCTGTTATATGGTTGCAAATAGAAATGTGTCATTGCCAAGCAAAAATCGGTAGCAATCAAAATAAAGAGAGTACTTCAATTCATCCGAAATGATCTTACCTGATTAGCGCTGTTTACAGCAATATCATTCTCATGAAAAAGGCTGATCTTTAAAAAAATCAGGGCGGTAATGATTATTGCTTTCTCTTTCCTGCAGCCATCCGCGGAATAGTCCCAGGTTTTCCATTTCTTCCACTACTTTGTTATATTCCTCTTCAGTTATTGCTCTTCCAATTACAGGATGTTTTTCCACATCAGGTGAAGGGAAATATTGCGACATCAGTGAAATATGCACAAAGGAAGAAATTTCTTCGGCTATAAGTCGCAAAACTTCTATGCTGTTGCTGATATTCCCAGGCAAAATAAGATGCCTGATAATAACTCCTGATTCGGCCTGTCCATCATCATTCAGGCGCAGCGTAGTGCCGTTCTGCCTTACCATTTCTTTAATGGCTTTCAATGCAATTTGCGGGTAGTCCGGTGCATCAGAAAGTTCCTTTGCAAGTTTTGAAGATGCATATTTGAAGTCAGGTAAATAAACATCAATAAGGCCTTCAAGAGATTTAAGCGTTTCCACTTTGTCATATGCATTCGTATTGTAAACAATCACTGGTCGCCTGTTTATTTCATGCAATGCATGAATAATTGCCTTCATTTGCGGAACAAAATGCGTAGGAGAAACAAATCCTAACATATTAACACCTAAATCAAGAAAAGTACAAATCTCGTTGACAATTTCCTCAAGTTGCATCTCCTTGCCAACAATTCCCTTTCTGTTGCGGCTAATCTGATGATTCTGACAAAAGTTACACTGAATGTTGCAGTGTGCAAAGAACACATTGCATATTCCCTTCTTCCCACTGATAACGGGCTCTTCGCCCATATGTTTACATATAGTTGCGATATCAAAAGAATGATTGGTCATGCAGTATCCAGCCCTGCCGGTGAGCCTGTTTGCATGACATTCGCGCGGACATATAGTGCAATCTTCAAGTTCTTTTAAATAATCGTATGGCATATAATTTCCTTTTGAATTATTTCATCAGCAAAGTTCCAAAAATATTCGGTAATTTTGGCAGTTAATCAGTGGTATTATAAAAATTTATCAATATTATTACAATACCTTGCGCAGCAATGATTTCAGTAGATTTGTCATGAAAATAAAAATTATGAATCCTGGTAATTGCAAAAACAAAACCAAAGGAATGGTATTTGATAAATGCGGGGCTGCCAGAAAAATTTAAATATGCCTGATATTATCCGTTTATTGCCCGATAACGTTGCAAACCAGATTGCAGCAGGAGAAGTTATTCAGCGACCTGCTTCAGCACTGAAGGAGTTGCTTGAAAATGCTATTGATTCGGGAGCCTCACATATCAAAGTTATAATTAAAGATGCAGGAAAAACACTTGTGCAGGTTATCGATAACGGTTGCGGAATGTCGGAAACAGATGCCAGGCTATCGTTTGAAAGGCATGCTACTTCAAAAATCAGGGAAGCATCCGACCTTTTCAATATCAGGACCATGGGATTCCGCGGTGAAGCTCTTGCCTCCATTGCTGCAATTGCACAGGTTGAACTGAAAACAAAAAGAATTGGCGATGACATCGGTACCCAGATATTAATTGAAGGAACGGAAGTAAAATCGCAGGAAGCCTGTCAGTGCCCTGAAGGAACTTCAATTTCAGTAAAAAATTTATTTTTCAATGTTCCTGCCCGCAGGAATTTTTTAAAAACAGACAATGTTGAAACAAGCCATATCAGTGATGAATTCCACAGAGTAGCGCTTGCACACCCCGACATAGTTTTTGAACTTCATCACAACAATAACGAAATTTTTCATTTGCCTGTTTCTTCACTGAAAGAGCGAATCATCAATATTTTCGGCAATAATTATAACCAACGGTTGCTGCCAGTTGAAGTAAAGTCCGGCATCTGCAATTTAAGCGGATTCATTGGAAAACCTGAAGCAGCAAAGAAAACAAGAGGAGAACAATTCTTTTTTGTAAATAAGCGATTCATTAAACATGCCTATTTAAATCATTCAGTTCTCGGTGCTTTTGAGGAACTGCTGCCGGCTAATTCGTTTCCGAGCTATTTTATTTTTATAGAAATTGATCCGAAAGAAATTGATATAAATATTCATCCTACAAAAACTGAAATAAAATTTCAGGATGATAAAAGCGTTTATGCAGTAATGCGTTCAGCGGTAAAACAGTCACTTGGGAAATTCAGCATCACCCCCAGCATTGATTTTAATGTTGAGAAAAGCCTGGATATTCTTCCGCTGAGAGCCGGTGAAACCATCAAACAGCCCACTATTAAAATAAACCCAAACTACAATCCTTTTGAAAATCAGCAAAAGGAAAAAGTTCAGCCTTTAAGTTTGATTGACAAAAACAATAAGGAAAACTGGGAAAAACTTTATTCACGCCATGCTGACAACCAGCTAGAGTTACCCAATATTTCGCAGCAGCAGGAATCAACGCAGCATTTTATTGATGCGGATCTTGAAAAAGTCCAGCCACAAAAAGGCATACAGTACTTTCAACTGCATTCATCCTACATTCTTACATCTCTAAAATCGGGGATGATGGTAGTTGATCAGCAACTTGCGCATGAACGGATTTTATTTGAACATTTTGCTGAAATAATCGAAAACAGCGAGGCTCATCCCCAGCAGCAACAGCTTTTTCCGCAGGTTCTTGAATTTGCGCCATCAGATACTGCCCTTATAAAAGAAATTTCTGAAGATATAAAAATTCTCGGATTTGATATTGATGAATTCGGACAGGGATCATTTGTTGTAAATGCAGTCCCTGCTGATCTTCTGGAAGGAAATATAAAACAGGTGATTGAAGGATTGCTTGAAAATTATAAGCAAAGCCGAAACACCATTGGACAGGGAAGAAATACAATGATTGCAAAAGCCCTTGCGAAAAACATTTCCATAAAACGTGGAAGGCCTTTGCAGCAACAGGAAATGAGCGATCTTGTCGACAGACTTTTTGCCTGCAGCCAGCCATATAATTCCCTGGAAGGTAAGCCAACACTGACAATTATTACAATTGATGAGTTGGAGAAAAAATTTAAATAATATTGAAAGAATAGAAAAATGGAACAATTCAGGCCTACCGGATTTAAAATACTACCAACCGTTGTTAAAAATATTTTAATTATCAATGGGTTATTCTTCCTTGCTACCATGGCATTTCAGTCTGCTTTCAATATTGACCTGACGGATAAACTTGGAATGCATTATTTCGGAAGTTCTCAGTTCCGTCCATACCAGATAATAACTTATATGTTCATGCATGGAGGGTTCGGACACATTTTCTTCAACATGTTTGCTGTATGGATGTTTGGTAATGTACTTGAAAATTACTGGGGACCTAAAAGATTTCTCATATATTATCTGATTACGGGTATTGGCGCTATTCTTATCCAGATGCTTGTTTCTTATATCAGTATTTCTTCCATTCAGCATGCAATTGACATTTTCCAGGCAAGCCCCTCACCTGCTGCTTTTCAGCAAATCATCACACAACATTTCGAGGGTTATTACAGGCCTGAAGTAATGTCCTCTTTTATTTCGGAATATTACAGCAACCCTTCTACAGCTAACACTGCACAAGCTAGTGGAATGCTAAACGAATTGCTGAATTTTAAAATGGATGTTCCTACAATTGGCGCATCAGGTGCCGTATTCGGCATATTGCTGGCATTCGGAATGATGTTTCCGAATTCACTTATTTATGTATATTTTGCCATCCCGGTAAAAGCTAAGTGGTTCGTAATATTTTATGGAGCAATTGAGCTCTATTCAGGTATTGCTGATAATGTGGGCGATAACATTGCTCACTTTGCGCACCTTGGTGGAATGCTGTTTGGCTTTTTCATGATCATGTACTGGAACAAAAAAATGAAGAACAGATTTTTTTAAACAAATATGCGTAATTCATCTTTCATCGATAACTTCATTGGATTCTTTTTCCGCCGCAATATGCTGTCGCGGCTGATCCTTATTAATGTTGTCGTTTTTATTCTTGCAAATCTTTACAAATTTCTTTTTGTGGTTCAGCCTGATGTAGCCATAATCGGGCAATCATCCGGGTTTACATCTTGGTTCGCAGTGCCCTCGAATCCGGAAATACTTCTTCAGAAACCATGGACTGTTTTCACCTACATGTTCCTTCATGAAAATTTCTTCCACTTGTTTTTCAACATGCTTATGCTGTATTTTGGAGGAACATTATTCATGCAGTTCCTTGATGGAAAAAAACTGCTGAGTACCTACATTATGGGAGGTATTGCCGGTGCAGCCTTTTATGTTATTGCCTTTAATTACTTCCCTGTTTTTGCGCAGGTTTCTAAATATTCAGTTGCGCTTGGCGCTTCTGCATCTGTGATTGCCATTGTTGTTGCTATTGCATTTTATATCCCCGATTATACAATTTCATTGCTGCTTTTCGGAAGAATAAAAATGAAATACCTTGCACTGCTTCTGGTGGTAATGGATCTGCTTATGATCGATAAAGAAAACCCCGGTGGTCACATCGCCCATCTTGGTGGAGCACTATGGGGAATAGCTTATGTAATGACATTGAAAAAAAATCGGGCTATGTTTTCTTTTTTCAACCCTATTGGAAAATTCATTAAAAATCTTTTCAAACCTAAACCAAAACTGCGTGTTGAATATAAGAAAGGAAGGCCACTTACAGATGATGAATACACAAAAGAGCGAGCCGAAAAGCAGAAAAAAATTGATATGATACTTGATAAAATTTCGAAGAGCGGTTACGAAAGTTTGACAAGAGAAGAAAAGGATTTTTTGTTTTCTTCAACAAATAAAAGATAAGCCATACTAATCTATTACCTGCATGCGATAATGACTGCATGTTTTAAAGATCGTTTAATTTTATTATTTTTGTATAACTCTGCCCGACAGAAAACGCATGATAAACAAAAAGCCCAGAGCTGCCGGAAAAAATTCATTCTTCATGAAAATAATATTGGTCATCAATATTATTTTTGCGCTGTCACTCATTATGTCTTATCTGGCGGCATATATAAGTCCTGACAAATACTGGATCATTGCATTTTTCGGCATCACCTATCCTGTGCTTTTTCTCTGCAATCTGTTATTTTTAATTTTCTGGCTTTTCTTTAAAAGAAAATATGCATTGATCTTATCCCTTATAATGCTTGCCGGAATCGGCAATTTATTTAAGCTGGTGCAGTCGAGTAAGAAATATGAACTTTCCGAACTGAAAAATGCCTTTAAAGTAATTTCCTTTAATGTGAGGAATTTTGACATTTATAATTATGGAAAAAACTGGACATACACTTATACAAACAGAAATAAAATTTTCAATTTTCTCACAAAGGAACAACCAGATATTGTTTGCTTTCAGGAATATGTTCATGATACCACCGGAAAATTCAAAACAGGAGATACTTTAAAAACCTTTCTGAATGCAAAGAACCAGCATCTTTATTACACTTCGAATTCCAGGAAAATAAATTACTTCGGTATTGCGACCATGACTAAATTTCCGATTCTGGATACCGGGAACATTGTCTTCAAAACGGTTTCAGGAAATATATGTATTTATACAGATGTGCTGATAAACAATGATACTGTCAGAATTTATAATTGCCACCTTGAATCCATCCGAATGAAATCGGAAGATTATCTGTTCGCAGAACAACTTTCGAAAGATCCGGAAAAAGATATAGGGATAAAGCAGAATTCTGAACGTATAATCGGTAGACTTAAGAAAGCCTTTATTATCAGGGCTGCGCAGGCAAGGCAGGTTGCTGAGCATATATCGAAATGTCGATACAAAATAATTCTTTGCGGCGATTTCAACGACACTCCTACTTCGTACGCCTACCATACGATTGCTTCATTACTCACTGATTCTTTTGTTGAAAGCGGTAATGGTATTGGTCAAAGCTATGCAGGTGTATTTCCTTCGTTCAGAATAGACTATATCATGCACAGCAAGGGAATAAAATCCTACAACTTTGAAACAGTTGATGAAGAAATGTCGGATCACTACCCTGTGAAATGTTATCTAAAAATTGAAAAGGAAAAATAGCCATGGCTGAATTCGAACTCACTTCCGAGTACCAGCCCACGGGCGATCAGCCTGAGGCTATCAAGCAACTTACCGAAGGAATCCGCAGGGGTGATTTTGCTCAAACATTGCTTGGTGTAACAGGCTCAGGAAAAACCTTCACCATTGCGAATGTTATACAGGAAATAAGAAAGCCAACGCTTGTTTTAAGTCATAATAAAACGCTGGCAGCCCAGTTGTATGGTGAATTCAAGCAGTTCTTTCCAAACAATGCTGTGGAATATTTTGTTTCGTATTATGATTACTATCAGCCGGAAGCCTACCTGCCAACAACGAATACATACATTGAGAAAGACCTTTCTATCAATGAAGAAATTGAAAAACTTCGTTTGAGTACTTCGTCATCACTGCTGTCAGGTCGAAAAGACATAATAGTGGTATCAAGCGTTTCCTGCATTTATGGCATCGGAAATCCGGATGATTTTACTTCAAGCGTTATTCGGTTAAATACCGGTGATAAGATCAGCCGGAACAAAGTGCTTCATGATCTTGTAAGTTCGCTCTATTCAAGGGATGAACTGAATTTTAACCGCGGACATTTTCGAGTAAAGGGCGACACTCTTGATGTTTTTCCTGCTTATGCTGACATAGCATATCGCATTGGTTTCTTTGGCGATGAAATTGAGACCCTCGAATCATTTGATCCTGTGAATGGCCACAGGATAGAAGATTTTTCAAGCATCTCCATTTACCCTGCAAATATTTTCGTGACTTCGAAAGATAAAATGAAAGCTGCTATCCACGACATTCAGGACGATTTATACAAGCAGGCTGAGTATTTCAGGGAGAATGGAAAAGAAGCAGAAGCCAAACGCCTTGAAGACCGGGTATCCTACGATATTGAAATGATGATAGAGCTCGGGTATTGTTCGGGTATTGAAAATTATTCACGCTATTTTGACGGTCGTAAAGCAGGTTCCAGGCCTTTCTGCCTGATAGACTATCTTCCGGATGATTATCTTCTGGTGATAGACGAAAGCCATGTTACGGTTCCACAAGTGCGCGGAATGTATGGTGGTGACCGTTCGCGAAAACAAACATTGGTTGAATATGGCTTCCGCCTGCCTTCGGCCATGGACAACCGTCCGCTGAAATTTGACGAGTTCGAAGCAATGATGAACCAGGTGATATTTGTCAGCGCAACTCCATCGGATTATGAACTTCAGAAATCAGAAGGAATATTAGTAGAGCAACTAATCAGACCAACGGGTTTGCTTGATCCGATAATTGAAGTGAGGCCCTGCCAGAACCAGATCGACGACCTGCTTGATGAAATTGAAAAACGTGTTACAATAAAAGAAAGAGTGCTTGTGACAACCCTCACAAAGCGCATGGCTGAAGAACTTTCGAAATATCTTACACGCCTTGATATAAAATGCAGGTACATTCACTCAGATGTAGCCACACTCGAAAGAGTTGAAATACTCAGGGATTTAAGAATGGGAGTTTTTGATGTGTTGATTGGAGTGAACCTGCTTCGCGAAGGCCTCGACCTGCCTGAAGTTTCGCTGGTTGCAATTCTGGATGCAGACAAAGAAGGATTTTTGCGCTCCGCCAAATCGCTTACGCAGACTGCAGGACGTGCGGCAAGAAACCTGAACAGCCTTGTAATTTTTTATGCTGACAAGGTTACAGAATCCATGCGGATAACCATGGAAGAAACCATCAGGCGCCGCGAAATACAACTTAAATACAATGAAGAAAATAATATTACTCCGACTCAAATATTTAAATCAACTGAGTCCATAATGGGGCAAACTTCTGTTGTTGATTCTAAAGGAAAAAATGCAAAAGCTTATATTGAAAAAGACTCTTTTGATATTGCAGCCGATCCGGTTGTAAAATATATGACGAAAGAACAATTGCAAAAACTGCTGTCACAATTAAGAAGAGAAATGGAAAAAGCAGCTAAGGAGCTTGATTTTATTGAAGCAGCAAGGCTAAGGGATGAAATGTTCGCCATCCAGAAAAAAATTGACGAAAGCAGATAAATCATAATTTGGCTTAAAATTTGTTAAATCTTACTTAATTAATTTTTTTATTTATACATTTTTTTCATTTTTGTCGTTTCTTTTAAATCTAACCCTTAATCCAGCATTCTATGAAACCGAATTTTTTAAGTAAATTCCTGGTGCTATTTGTGTGTACTCTATTTGTATCTGCTCTCTCAGCACAGGACACTACAACCTACAAGACATACCTGAACAGTGGGTTCATTAAATACAAGGACAAAAAATATACAGAAGCTATTGCAGATTTTGACAAAGCAATAGAAAAAAAGTACGACTGTGCCACTGCCCTTTATTACAGGGGTATTTGTAAATGGAATGGCAGCAAGGACGGTCCGGGCGCACTTGCCGATTTTGACAATTCCATTAAGTATAGCGAAGATATTCCGGATTATTACTTTTCACGTGCTCAGACAAGGTACGAATTGAAAGATACAACTGGAGCTATCGCTGATTATAATAAAATACTGTCGATTTCACCTACTTACGAAAATGCTATTCTTGAATTAGGTAAAATCAGTTATGCCGGTAAGAAATACACTGAAGCAATTGCTGAATTTGACAAAGCAATAGCTACCAAACCTGACCTGGCCTCAGCATACTATTACAGGGGTATGAGTAAAAAGCTTGGAAACAAGGACAACCAGGGTGCACTGACTGATTTTAACAGTGCAATCCAATACAAGGCGGATAATTCTGACTATTATTTCAGCAGAGCACTAACTAAAGTTGAACTTAAAGACACTGCAGGGGCTATCACTGATTATACAAAAATTATCGAACTGAAGCCAACAGGAGAAAAGGCGTATTTTGAAAGGGCGAAACTTAAGTTGCTAACCAAAGACTTTAAAGGAGCCGTTGCTGATTTTAAATCAGCCACACAAATGAAAGCTGATTATTTTGAAGCTTACAACCTTCTTGGCAAAACTTCATTGATTGTAAAAGATACAGTTGGTGCAATGACAAGTTTCAACAAGGCTATCGAACTGAAACCTGATTATTCATCAGCCTATATAAACAGGGGAAACCTGAAGTTGAGCCAGAAAGATTACGAAGGTGCCAAAGCCGATTTTTCGAAAATTATTGAACTGAAACCTTCTGAAGGCTCTGCCTATATTACACGTGGAAAAATTGAGGTAAAACTCAAACAGACAACTGAAGCCTGCGCTGATTTCAATAAAGCAAAGGATCTGGGCAATACCAAAGCTGATGAAATGATTACCAAGTATTGCAAGGATCAACCGAAATAAATTTAATTCTGTTATGAATAAATCAATATTTACAGGGCTTTGCCGGCATTCCGGCAGAGCCTTTTTTCTTTTCACTCTGCTGCTGAATACTATGAATTCATTTTCACAGGCGCCTGATTATTTTAAATATTTTGACAAGTACAATGTGAAAGGTTCTTTCGTGATGTACAATATGAACGATTCTGCTTTCTTTGAAATTGATGCAGCACGCTGTTATCAGAGGTTTATCCCTGCCTCTACTTTTAAAATTTTTAATTCCCTTGTAGGACTTGAAACAGGCGTGATTGCTGATGAAAATTTTGTACTGCAATGGGACAGTGTAAAAAGGGCCATTCCAGAGTGGAACAAAAGCCAGGATATGAAAACTGCTTTTAAAAATTCAACAGTCTGGTATTACCAGGAACTGGCAAGGCGCGTTGGCGAAGCAAAAATGAAATATTATATCAAACTTGCGCAATATGGTAATATGAATATCTCCGGAGGTATTGACCAGTTCTGGCTTACAGGTAAGCTACGCATTTCGCAGGAAGAACAAATTGACCTGCTTAAAAAATTATATTCCGACAGTCTTCCGTTTTCAAAACGATCGCAGAAAATTGTAAAAAAGATCATGCTTCGTGAAGATACACTTGGTTACAAGCTGAGAGCCAAGACAGGCTGGGGTGTTCAGGACAGCCTTAATATTGGCTGGTATGTTGGGTGGGTTGAAAAAGACAAGAATGTTTATTTTTTCGCCACGAATATTGAAACCAAAAATCCCGGAGATTCCTTTCCTGCAGCCAGAATTGAAATTACTAAAGATATATTGAAGGAATTGAAAGTATTGCCTTAGAGTACGTTTCATTCGTAAGTCGTAAGATACAAGACGAAAGAGCGTTGATGAATACTCGTATATTAACACACTACTTTTTTACAGCTTACTATTTATGTTATCAGACATTTTTGCTTTCATTATCTGATTTTATCCTGCAAACTCATCCATTGGCCACCATTGTATACTTCCGAATAACCGTTTGATATTAATATATTTTTTGCAGAAGCACTTCGCATTCCGCTTGCACAGCAGGTTATAATTGCTTTGCTTTTATCTTTAAGTTTACTCAAATCATTAATAAGCTTGTCAACAGGGATATTGATCGAACCCTTAATGTGTCCTCCCGCAAACTCTCCGGCACTTCGAACATCTATAATAATTGCTCCTTGTTTTACTAATTCTGCATAATCTATTTGCGGACCAAAGCCGAATAATTTTTTAAAAATGTTTGTCATTTTTTTGATTTGGATTTTTTACAATGAATCATTATTCTATCGCCACTCATTCATAAGCTTCTTCTGGTAATTAAACTTCAGACCTCAAATTGAAGGTGCTGCTGTAACTCGTCAACCACAAGCCATTTAATCAATATGAAAGTTAGCGGTAGTTTTTATATTTTTTCACAAATTTGTAATTTCAAAATCGAGTTTAAATCATGTGTAACTTTGAATTTTAAGCCTACCTTATGAAACATATCTTTATATTGATTTGAGCTGTAAAATGAAACATGTCCCTTTTCTGTCTTTTTTAATACCTTATTCAGAAATTTAGCAATAGTGGAGTCTATTGTTACATCAGCTATACAGAATGTTCCATTTGTCTTAAGAATTTTTTTAATATTTGCCAAAACTTCTGTTGGGTCATTATAATGATGAAATGAATTAGTACATATAATTCTGTCAACAGAGTTAGGTGATACGTTGATGTTCTCTGCAGAACTTTGAATAAATTTTACAGATTCTATGTCTTTGAATTTTTCTTTAGCAATATCAATCATATTGTCTGAAATATCAATCCCAATATATTTTCCTTGACCATTTGTTTTTTCAAATGCATAATTGACTGCCCATCCTGTGCCACAGCCCAAGTCTAGAAAAGTCATATTAGGTTTTATATCGAGTATATCTACAGCTTTTCTTTGAACAGTTCTAAAAAAATTAGTTCTAATGCTTTTATCATAAGTTATAGCTCGGTTATTCCATTTTATTTTGTTGTCATCAATCTTTTTCACAAGTGTTTTTTTAAAATTATCGCCACGATTTTGTTATTGTACTGCCAGCCTCGTATTGCTTTAGTGAAGCCGGTGTTTATTGCTTCCCTTCCTCCGTCAGTTTCTCCAGGTAATGAAACTGCACGCCATGAATCCTTTTAATATTTTCAATTTGTTTTAATATTTCTGCATTCGGAACAGTAACCTTCTTTTGCTTCACTCCAACAATCAATAAATTTTTTGGAGTATGCTCGGTAGCAATAAATTCAAATACCTTTGTCTTATAACCATAAGCTTCCAATATTAAAGCGCGTATAGCATCGGTAATTATTTCTGCCTGCCGTTCTTTTAATATTCCATATTGCGCAATCAAACGCAAGTCATCCTTAGTGTCCATTTGTTTTCTTACTTGCTTATGACAGCATGGCGCACAAATAATAATTTTTGCATTGGAAGTGATGCCGCGGAAAATTGCATCATCGGTAGCGGTATCGCAGGCATGCAAAGCAATGAGCATATCTGTTGCAGGAAGTTCAACATCTTTTATTGTCCCTTCAACAAATTTTAAATTTGAGTAAGATGATAATTGTGCAATGCGGTTGCACTCGTCAGCAAGCTCTTTGCGAAGTTCAACACCAATTATGTTTGGAGTTTTCTTCAGTACGCTAGTTAAATAATCGTATAATGCAAAAGTCAGGTATCCCTTGCCGGCACCCATATCCACAACATTGAACGAAGTTTCGAGACTCGCATTTTTCATAATGCCATCAATGATCTCAATGTACTTGTTTATTTGACGGTACTTATCCTGCATACCCGTCTTCACCTGGAAGTCTTCAGTGGTAACGCCTAATTCGCGCAGATAAATTTTATCTGCAGCGGAAATTTTCCGTTCTTTATTTTTATCGTGTGCGAGTTGTGGCTGCACAGCAATACTTGCAGCTTTTTTCCTGATAGTTGCTGTATTATTTTTAGTGATGGTCAAATGCCAATCGCCTTCCAGCGTAAGAAGTTCAGCCTGCAAAAAATCAGTTTCTAAAAGTTGCTTTGCAAGGATTGCAGCTTCATCAAAAGAATAATTTTTCGTAATATCTTTTGTCGGGTAACGATAAAGAAAACTAAGTTTAATGCCATCCTTAATGCTTATAAGCTTGGCAGTAACAGTATTCAGTTCATTTGTTTTTACACGTTTATTCATCAGTGCAAGCTTCACAAAACTTCTATTCATGAGGCTTTCGTTCAGATGAACAATGAATTGTTCAATTGTATTAATCACAGTTCTATTTTTTTCTGATATAAATATGTTTGATATTATTCTTCCCTGAATCACGAATATCAATTTCAAATTTGTTCATACTTTTTATCAAAGGCAGCATCTTAGGGAAGCCGTAGTTTCTTGGATCGAAGTCCGGTTTTTTCTTCAACAAAAGATTTCCCAACTCGCCTAAAAATGTCCAGCCATTCTCATCTGCAAGATCAGTGATACTGTCAGTAAAAAGTTTTATCAGTTCAGGATCAATCCTGCTCAATGGTTTATTAGCAGGAACTGCATCATTTTTTGTTTCTTTTTTATTTCCGTTATTTACTTTTTGTACAGGTTCCTTTTTCAGAATTTCGATATAAATAAACTTGTCGCAGGCAGTGATGAATGGGTTCAGCGTTTTCTTCTCTCCTATTCCAATTACTTTCATTCCTGCTTCACGAAGCCTGGTAGCAAGGCGTGTAAAATCGCTGTCGCTGGAAACTATGCAAAAGCCATCAACTTTTCCTGTGTACAGAATATCCATTGCATCAATGATGAGTGCGCTGTCGGAAGAATTTTTTCCTGAAGAATAACTGTACTGCTGAACAGGCGTGATTGCATTTTCGAGCAGAACATTTTTCCAGCCTGAAACAGTTGGCTTTGTCCAGTCGGCATAAATTCTTTTAAATGTTGGAGTGCCGTATTTGGCTATCTCTTCAAACATTTCTTTAACGTTTGCATAGGGAACATTGTCAGCATCTATCAATACTGCAAGTTTAAGGTCGTTGGATGTTTCCATTGAGTTTCATTTTAATTTCCTGTAAAAAATCAAGCCAGGCAATTTTAATATTCATGTAAATATAAGAAAATATTTTTTATTCACGCAACGTGATAACAAATGTAAAAGCACTCTATCTGCAATTCGCAGCCAGTTTTAGTAAACATTGAACTTTCAATCTTAAATGTTGAACTATTTACTTATAGAATCCAGTGCTTTCAAACGTTCCAGTAGCGGCGGATGTGAATAATGAAAGAAAACATAAACCTGATGTGGCCTGAGATTGCTGAGATTGTTTACTGATAACTTTTTCAATGCCGTCTTTAGAGCTTCTGCATTGTACTTTTCGCCTGCAAAACGATCGGCTTCAAATTCATATTTCCTGGAAACAGAATTCATCAGAAGTCCCAATACTAGTGACAATGGACTGTACAGCAAACCGAATGCAAGTATGCCCATATGGAAACTTCCCTGCTCTGCTCCCAATGCCTGAGACAATACAGGATTTCCAACAAACAATGAAACAATAAAAAGCATTATACCAGTTTGAACTATCGACATGATCATTCCTTTCAGTGTATGCTTCATTTTATAATGACCAATTTCATGCGCAAGCACGGCTACAAGTTCTTCAGTGGTATGATCCTTAATGAGAGTATCATAAAGCACAATTCTTTTCTTTGCTCCCATACCGCTGAAATATGCATTAGCCTTGGTGGAACGCTTTGAGCCGTCAATCACAAAGATATTATCAAGTTTGAACCCGGCTTTGTCAGCAAAGGCTTTGATTGCATTCTTCAATTCACCATCTTCGAGAGGTGTTTGCTTGTTGAATAATGGGACAATAAGTGAAGAATAAAACATTGTCATAAAAATCATGAACACAGACATTACGATCCATGCAACCAGCCAGAAATATGGACCAGTTGAATTATAAATCCAGATGATAAGAGCAAGCAAACCTCCGCCCAGTATGGCACCCAGCAACCATGATTTTATCTTATCAAAGACAAATATTTTCCAGTTCATTTTATTGAAACCAAATTTCTCTTCAATCACAAACTGGCTATATAATTGAAAAGGGATTGTAAGAATATCGCTTGCCAGGCCAAGTATACCAAAGAAAATGATCGCAATTATAATATTGTTTGATGTAAATGAGCGTGCAAAAATATCAACAAAAGCAAAACCTCTTAAGAACAAAAAAATGAACATAAAAACAAAAGAAACCGAACTGGTTATCGTACCGAATTTATGCCTGGATTTCTCGTATTCCTGTGATTTTGCATATTTTTCTTCATTATAAATTCCTGTGAGTTCGACAGGAAGTTTATTGTCCCAGTATAAACTGTTAAGGTGTTCAAGCCAGCGATCAAGAATATAATCGGCAACAAGAAATGCAATGATTATATAAAAAAGAATTTCTGTCATAATTCAAATTTGTTACAGGTAACCGAACATTGCGTACATCACATAGCCGGCCATCTCATGAATTATTTTTTCCCAATTACCCAGTGCTTCAAGGTTTGGTACTATATAATGTCCTAAATCAAAAATCCGTTTGCCTGTTATTTGATTTGTGCAATAGGGTGTTACATTTATACCTTCTTTTTTAAAACAACCAATTGCCCTGCGCATGTGGATAGATGAAGTGATCAGCAAATATTTTCCACCCGGTGAATATTTTTTAAGCAGTGCAGCAGAATTTATGGCATTCTGATGTGTATTGTCCGACAGGGAATCAATAAGCATTACACTGTCGGGAATTCCAATTGTGATTAAATATCTTTTTAGCAAGGATGATTCCAGCATATCCCTGTATACAAGGCTGCCAGAGCCACTTGAAATAAGCATCTTTTTTATCCGGCCTTCCTTATACAAACTTACCGCCTGTAAAATCCTGTCGACATTGTTCCTGAAAGTTAAACGGTCATATTGCTTGTCAATAGTGATCATTCCTCCGCCCAGTACTATTCCCACATCATAACTTTCGGCAAGTTCACTGTTTGGTGTAACGCGGTATTCCCATAGCCTTGCAACTTCATCAGCAATAAAAAAATTTGTAAAAAAAAGTACAAGAATAACGGAGTACTTAAGGCAGCGTCTGGACCATTTGCTGTTTCTCAGAAAAACAGCAAGCACGAGCAACGTAATAATCCAGGTTACCGGAGACAGCAGGAAAGAAAAAACTTGTGCTATGATAAAAAACATATTTCAAAATTAAATATTCCGCACTATTTCGGCAATCTCCTCCATAAGCCACATGGGAGTGGAGGTTGCTCCACACACACCAACTGATGAAATATTTTCAAACCAATTCTTATCAATATCACATTTCTCAGAAATAAAATATGTTCTTGCATTTATAGAGCGGCAAACTTCATAAAGAAATAATCCGTTTGAACTTTTCTTCCCGCTTACAAAAAGTATTACATCATGTTCCGCTGCAAACTTTTTAAGTCGTGGCTCCTTATGCGACACCTGACTGCATATGGTATTATGTGTAATAAAATCCGGATTTTGGTTACCTGCTTTTTTGTATCTCTCTTCAATCCCTTTGATCAATTCCTTGAATCCCATCATGGGTTGCGTTGTCTGCGAATAAAAGCGAACAGGTTTCGAATAATCAATTTTATCTAGATCTGCTGCACTGTTTACAATTATCGCTGCACCTAAAGTCTGACCAACAAGGCCATTGACTTCTGCGTGCCCTTCCTTGCCATAAATCACAATCTGCCCCTGAGTTTGCTGCATTTCTTCAAATCCCAGGCGAATCCTGTTCTGCAGCTTAAGCACAACAGGGCATGAAGCATCGATAAGTTCAAGATTGTTTTCAAGCGCAATTTTATATGTCTCAGGAGGCTCGCCGTGAGCGCGAATCAGCACTTTTGAATTTTTAATTTTCTTCAAGCCTTCATGATCAATGATGGTAAGCCCTTTTGATGCAAGACGTTCCACTTCCCTGTTGTTATGAACGATGTCGCCGAGACAATAAAGCTTGCCCGATTTCTCCAGTTCGTCCTCAGCAACACGAATCGCAAATACGACTCCGAAGCAAAAGCCAGAATTGGGATCGACAGAAACATTCATAAAAATTACTTAAGTATGCAAAGGTACATAATATCAGAAATGATCCAATTTTTTTAAATAATGAGGAGAAGAAAAGCAGTTTAATTTTTCCTGATAAAATCAGAAAGATTTGTTGAAATTGTAATATTATTAGGTGATCCGGCCAGGTGATAACGGGCACGGCTGTAACTTAAATTGAATTGTTTAATACGAAATCCAAAGCCGTAACAGATTCCAACTGTAGAAAGTTTTGAATCCACCTTTAATTCTTTTCTGCGCTCATAATTGAAACCCAGGCGCAGACTAAAATTTCTCGAAGGAGAAAGTTCACCACCAACTACCACATGCCTCATGCCCTTGTCAAGAAATTTTCCAAATTTCTTTGGCGGAATAGGATCACCTGTAAGAGCATCAACAGTGGGCGTTGGATTATTAGGATCAACATATGTAAGATCCCATTTTTCGAGATGACGCAATACAACTGAAAATCTGAACGGAGTATGTGCAAGTTTTTTTGACAAACCTAGTTGCACTTCAAATGGCAACGGTTCATTATCACCTTCCGTATAATATTTCAGCTGTCGCCCGATATTCAGTGCAATCAGCGTTGCAGTAAACTGACTTTTTGCGCTGGAATAAGTTCCGGCAACATCTACTGCAATACCGTAGGAATGATAAGTATCAAGGTGAGAATAAATATTTTTAAGGTTAGCACCAATAGAGAATAATGAGTCGAGCTGCCTTCCCCATCCTAAATTGAATGCATATTCTCCGGCCGTAAACGTTCCGTATGACACACCTGTTGCATCGGTATTTGTAAATTTACCATAATTAATAAATTGCATGGATGCATCGAACATTCCTAATTTCTTGAGGTCGCGGGCATACGAAACAAATCCGTAATTGATATCGGAATAATAATCTACGAAACTCAATGTAACCTGGTTATTCAGTTTGGGTGTGAGCAATGAAGGATTTACAAGGCAGAGCGAAAGATCGTTATCTTTGATTGCGTTTGCATTTCCGCCAAGAGCTGCTATTCGTGCCGAATTCGGAAGATTCAGAAATGCATAGGTATACGATCCGCCAATCTGTGCAGAAACTGCAAAAGCTGAAAAAATAAATATTCCTGATATAATTAATCTGATATGCTTCATCACAACAAGGTTTACAAAAATATGCAAATTGAACGAATAAAATGCAATTATATTGCGATCCATTTTGACACAAAAAAAAACTATCAATTCAAAGATACGTTAAAATGTGTTAATAATTCACAAAAGCTGCACCAACTGAAATACAATAATTACTTTTAGCCCTTATTTAGAAAACATAAATTTACACATCTATGTATTGGCTGTATCTTGCAATTGGTATTGTTTTCGAAGTTCTGGGAACAATCAGTATGAAATATGCCGAAGGTTTCACAAAACTTATTCCTTCAATTTTAGCTTTTTTATTTTACGGAATCAGCCTTATTGCATTAGTTTTTGTGCTTAAAAAATTTCAGGTCAGTGTTACTTATGCAATATGGGCAAGCGTAGGAACCGCGTTAATCGCCATCATAGGCATTATCTGGTTCAAGGAATCAGTTAGTCTTATTAAAATCCTGTCAATCCTGCTTATTATACTTGGCATTCTAGGTTTAGAACTTTTCGATTAGATAATTTTAGTTATGAAAATATTTATTACAGGTGTTACTGGTTTTTTAGGGGGTGAATTGCTTGTCCTTCTGTCACGGCGAACTGATGTGGAAAAAATATTCTGCCTTATTCGCGCAAATTCTGATGAAGAAGCATCGGAACGCCTCAACAAAGTTTTTCGCGTGCACGATGATACTTATGATAAGAATAAGATAATTGCTATCCGCGGAGACTTAGCCAGTGAAGGACTTGCTCAACAATTAATTCAAAATAAAATTCTGAATGAAACTGATGTTATTCTTCATTCGGCAGCAAACACTTCATTTTCAAAAATATATGATGACCTGATAGAAAGGGTTAACATTAAAGGATTGAGAGAGATATTGACATGGAGCAAATCATTGCCTGATCTAAAAACATTCGTGTATGTAGGTACTGCAACTATCTGTGGGAAAAACATTAAGAATAAAATAATTTTTGAAGAGGACTCACCAAATCCAAATGCAGAACATCTTGTAAAATACACATATTCAAAAATGATGGGAGAAATCATGCTGCATGAGTATCTTCCTGAAGAAAAAATATTAATTGTCAGGCCATCAATCATTATGGGTGATTCACGTTTATGGATTCCCCGCTCATATGTGATCCTTTGGGCACTCGCTACAGCAAATCTGTTAAGACTATTGCCTATGAATCCGGATGCTCCGATTGATATTATTTCGGTTGATTTTGCTGCTAATTCTATTGTTAGTATTCTTTTCGCAAAACGTAATCACCGGGTTTATCATATTTCCTCAGGCATTACATCAGCTACCACACCTGATAAACTTACTGCAAGTATCAGCAAATTTTTCCCGGATAAGCCGGTATTTAAATTTCTGAATAAACGGATGATAAATGAAATGAAACTTTGGGCCAAAGGAAAATTATCAGAAAGCAGCCCATTGTTGCAAAACGAAGAGCACCTGAATTATTGGAAAGACATATTTGAAGACAAAGGTCAGTTAAGAATTTTATTCAGTGGGTTTGAATCATACATTGATTTTGTGGAACTGGGACATATTTTCGACAATTCAAAATTACTTGCTGATCTTGATATTGAAGCCCCTGAGCCTGCACATAAATATCTTGAAAAAACAGCAGGCTATATTGAGAATATTAATGTTTACGATGGAGCGCTCGATCCTTAGGATTTTCTAGTGTTATGTTGATCGTCAAATACAGTAACTGCCACACAGTGCAATGTCAGCCTGAGTTAATCGAAGGCAAATCTAAGTGACCAGAAAATAAGGGGGTTGTCATACTTCGACGAGCTCAGTATGACATAAAACTTAAGTGTAGCCTAGCACTAGTTCCATGAATCATCTTTTAATACGGAAATTTTAAACGCACTTCTGTTTCCTTCTGATTGTATCAGGCAATAATAAAGTCCTTCCGGCAAGCCTGCGGTACTTACAGCAACTTGTTTTCTGCCAAACGTACCATAATATGTGTCAGTAAATGAAACTAATTTGCCTTTTGAATCATATATCCGGCAATACAAATCTCCGGGATACGGCATGTAATAACGTATATTGTTTTTCTCAATTTTCTTTTCAAGATTAATACCTGTCTTATATTGCTCCCCCAGTTTGCTCATCACTGAACTTTCAAGCGAAGGAAGTATTTCGGAATTATACAAAGATTCGAACACATCTTCTTCAACCGCATTGTAAGCACTATAACTGCCACCGGTAAATTCGTTCATGCTTCCATTTGTAATAAAAACGATTCCGAATTTATTTTTTTCATTAAAAAACATATCGCTCAGAAGTCCGTAAGCATCGCCTATATGTCCGGTAAGTGAGCATCCAAATGAAGTAGTGTCAGCATCAGCAATATCCGATGTAACCTGGAATCCAAGTCCCCAGTTGCGGAATAATCCGAAGAATGTATCGCCATTTTTTCCATTATATTTCCATTGAATTTTATGCATCAGTTTCACTGTGGAATCCTGCAGAATCCTGATTCCATTATAAATTCCACCATTCATTTGCATAATCATTAATTTCGAAAGATCAGGTGCGCTTATCCGCAAAGCCGCGTGAGGCCCGTAAATCATGGCATTATTACCAATAACATAATTATCAAGTTTACGGGCAGGTGGCATTTTCCCTTTAAAATTATCAGCCTGTGGTTGCCAGATATTATTTGTAGCCCTGTATAAAACAGCAAGATTATTTATATCAGAAATATCCTGCACACGGTAACTGGCATTAAGTCCCAGTGGTTTGAAAATGTTTTCCCTGCAGTAGATATCATATCGCACACCTGATAATTTCTCAACAAGTGTCCCGATAATACCAAAGTTCAGGTTGGTGTAAATAAAATATGTTCCCGGTTTTTTATCCAGGAAAATATCATCGGTGTAATAGGAACCTGTGTCAGTTAGCAGGCCTGACAAGGCCGGAACGGTATCATGATAATATGTGTTTGTAATAAATCTGCCATATCCCGTTCCGTCAAAAAGGCTGGAGGTATGTGATAACAGCATCCTTGGAGTGATTGGCACATCAGGGAATTTCGGGTTTCTGATTTTATAGCCAAGTATATTTCCAATATCCTCATCGAGGGTGAATAACTTTTTTTCATAAAGCATCATAAGTGCAGTAGCTGCTACAGTTTTGGAAATGGAGGCAATTCTAAAGAGCGTAGAATCAGTTATAGGTATATTTCTATAGAAATCGGCAAGTCCGAAATTTCCATTGTAAATAATGGAATCGTGGCAGACAGCAACAACTGACATTCCCATCAATTTGCGATTCTGCATTATTTGCTTCATCTGGGCATCAGTATTTTGCCCCGATGAAATCAGAAACTGAAAAAATAATAAAATCGAAAATAAAGCAGTTCGCATATAATTGCTCATGAAGAAACAAAAGTAGTATTTTGAAAGGAATTGAAGTTGTGTTGCATTTGAATTACATACTTGAATAAATTAAATTTTTATCTTTTACAAACAAGCTGACTATCTCTACAAAATATATAGACTAAATATTTTTTATTCAATGAAAAGATTGTAGTTTTGTGAACAATCAATTTTTAAGAAATGAAACTCTCGAAGAAAAGTGAATACGCATGCCTTGCTCTTATTGACCTTTCGGAGAATTTTGACAAAGAGTATGTCAAGATAATTGATATTGCCCAGCGATGGTCAATGCCAAAAAAATTTCTTGAACAAATCCTTATTACCCTTAAAACGTCCGGTTATGTGAGAAGCAAGAAAGGCTCTGAAGGCGGTTACAGGCTTACAAAAACTCCTGAACAGATTTCACTTGCTGAGATCATCCGCCTTATGGACGGGGCCCTTGCCCCAGTTGAATCGGCCAGCAAATACTTCTACGAAAATACTCCTATTGAACAGCATAAAAAACTGCTCAATATATTTATTGATGTCAGGGATTATGTTGCTGACAAACTTGAGAAGACCACTTTCGCTGAACTTATTTCCAAATAAATTTCCAAATTATTTTTTCATAATCAAATTTATTTATATTTGCATTGTCATTATCTACAATTTCTATAGACAATATATGTATTAAAGAATTCACAATCTGGTCATTAATATACATTGCCCGTACATTTCGGGTTGATTTTGCAACAAACTAAAATAAAATTTAAAATAGAAAAAAGATGAAACAACGTATCCTTCTTTCATTGATGCTGGTATTTATAGCGCATGCATCATTTTCTCAGTTCACAATAAATGCAGAATTAAGGCCGCGAGGCGAAGTAAGAAACGGGTTTAAGGTTCTTCCAACCGACAAATCAACACCGGCATTTTTTGTAAGTCAGCGGACAAGGCTTGGTCTGGCTTATAAAACAGAAAAAATATCAACAAAAATTACACTTTATGATTCACGTGTATGGGGCGATGAAGCATTTAAAACAGATGTTCCGAATGTTGGCATATATGAAGCATGGGCCGAAGTTCCTCTTTGCGACAGCCTTTCACTGAGGGTAGGGAAACAGGAACTGGCATATGATAATGACCGTTTGCTTGCCACCTGCAACTGGACACAGCTGGGTGTAACGCACAATGCAGCATTATTGAAATATAAGAAGAATGGCCTTCAGATTGATTTTGCAGCTGCATTCAACCAGCCTGCTGAAAATAATTTCGGCACCGATTATACAGGATTTACGAGCAGCTACAAAACACTGAATATTTTATGGATCACAAAAAAGATAAATGATAACCTGAAAGTTTCTGTTGCAGGTATTGCTGATGGCTACCAGAAAGCAGGAACTACAAACACTACTTACCTTCGCGGAACATTTGGCGGAGTAGTTGAATATAAAAAAGAAAATAAGTATGGCGCTGCATTGAGAGGTTTTTACCAGATGGGAAAACTAAGTAACGGACAGGAAGTTGCTGCCTATTATGGAAGTGCAGAAATTTCGCACACGCTTGCAGATAAATGGAATTTTATTCTCGGACTAGAATATATTTCAGGTAATGATGCCACAGATACTGCTAACAGAAAAAGCAATGCATTCAGCGTTCTTTATGGCTCCGGTCATAAGTTTAACGGGAACCTTGAATATTTTTCCACAATGCTGAAAGACAAAAAAAGTCCTGGATTGGTTGATCCGCATCTGGATGTAATTTACAAAGTAAGTGATAAATGGCAGGTACGCGGCGATTTCCATTACTTCATGCTGCAGAATAATTATGTTATCAATACCAAAGCAATTGACAAAAAGCTTGGCGCAGAAGCTGATCTTACATGCAAATATGATTTTGCAAAAGAAGCATCGCTATCACTTGGATTCTCAATCATGAGACCTGAAAAATCGATGGAGCCTATTGTTGGAGGCGACAGCAGCTTTTACGGAACCTGGGGATTTGTAATGCTTACGTTTAAACCAACAATGTTTAAATCGGAAAAGAAATAAAAAGAAAATTAGCTTAAAAAAAACTCTTCCTGTCCGGAAGAGTTTTTTTTTTAATTGTCCATCATCAGTGAATCAAGTTTGAACCTGGCTGTATCCCTTGCCATATATAGCCTTGACTCACCTTTAAGTTTTACTTTGGAAAGTATATTGAAAGTATCTTTCTCGGTAATTACTTCTTTTTCCAGCAGTAATGAAGCTATTCCGCTGAAGTACGCCTGGTTTTGTTCAGGTATCAGGTTGCCTTTCCCGTCGAATGAAACTGCGAACCATTTTGGCCGTGGCAGTATACTCGCCAGAAAAATACTCTCTGCAGGTGTAAGCTGTGAAGGCCTTTTATTAAAATAAAAATCTGCAGCCTGGCTAATACCGTAAATGCCCGGCCCCCACTCCACAACATTAAGGTATACTTCAAACATCCTGTCCTTGCTGCATAAATTGCCGGTCTCCATAAGCCATACAATCAGCAATTCTTCAAATTTCCGTGCAACAGTTTTATTTTTTGTAAGAAAAACATTTTTCACTAATTGCATCTCTATGGTGCTTCCGCCGCGCACAAAGCGGCGCTGCTTAATGTCCTCAATTATTGCAAGACGCAGAGAATTAACATCAAAACCAGATGCAGAATAATATCCTCCATTTTCAGATACCATAACCGCTTCGCGCATGCAGCTGGAAATATTATCAAGGGATGTATAATCAGGGTTATCTTCGCTTACCAGGAATGATTTTACAGGATTTCCGTCTTCGTATGCTGTAAAAGTGAAAGGGCCATTTATCATTGCAAAGTCAGTGACCCCGTATTTCAATACTTTGAAATCAATTCCTGAAAGATTCGCATCAAACTTCAATGAATCAGGCTGCTTCATATCAACAAAAAAATCAACATGCAGCTGTAACATCCCGCTGGTTTTCATTCCTTCAAAATTTGTGAAGAGTCCTGATGGTAAAGAAGAGAAAAAATCCTGCGCATAAAATTCGTTGTTGATTCTGAATGTAAGTTGTTTTGCTTCTTCCTTTTTATATAGAATATAAGGATTTAGTGTAAGATTGTTGTAAGTAAGCGCAGAGGTACTATCGAGTTCAATAAAATCTTTCCCGACTTTAAAATTAAAAGTCACTGATGCTTTTCCCATTTTTACGTCATTCATTGAAATTCTTCTGTGATGCAGCAAAAGCCCCGCAACAGAAGCATAACCGTTCAACAGAAAATTTTCATTTGTAAATGAATTATCACCTATGCCTAATTTTAACGTATCGAATGAGAGCAACAGTCCCCATCGCTTTTTCACAACTGGAAGTGTGAACTTTCCCTTTTCCGCGTATATCCTGACACTGGCGGTTCTGCTTCTTTTATTTATGCTGCCATCAACAATCCATTTTTCAATGTTGCTGGCTTCCCTTACTTCAATAGGTGCTTTGAAATAGCCATCAGCCATATGTATTTCATCAATACCAAGTTCAACGCTACTGCTATCAAATGTTGCTGTCAAATGGAAATTCTTCAGCAAAAATTCTTCAGGTATCCATTCAAATATGCCTTCAGTCAGCTTATCCAGGCGTGAAGCGTAATTCTTTTCAGGAAGTTTGTTTTTGTTTTTTTTTGAAAGCAGAAATGAAAAATTATCAGTGCTGTCATGCTTCTCAATATTTACGTTGGTTCCCGAAATTTCGAAATTCCCGATTTTAATATTTCCAAAAATAAGAGGCAACAATTTTAATCTTGCATAAACATCAGAAACATCCAGCAGTGTATCTTTATCATCAGGAATAATCCTCACACCGCTGAGTTCAATGCCCGTCAGGCCGGTAAAGCAGGAATTATCAATAATTAATTTTGCAGGATATTTTTTATTGAAAGCTGCAATTTTATTTTCAATTACATTATGCAGCACTATATTGCGAAATGTAAAAAACAGGATAAACAACACCGCAATAATGCAGGAAGTGATAATGCAAACTCTTTTAAAAAGGCGTGATTGAAAGAATGCTTGAAGTTTCTGATTCATTTAAGTTTTATAAAGATACAAATTTATAAGAAATTATGCATGTGTCTAAGGAATTAATTAGTTTTGCATAAATACATTTACTTGATGCGGAAAGAGGTTTTATCAGTTTTTATTGCGATACTGTTATTTTCTTGCAATTATGAAAGAGCCCGTGATAAAGGCTATACCATTCTTGAAGAAAAAAATTCCACTTCGTTTTACATTTCAGATATAACAATCGACACAGCGGCTTACGAGGACTACCTTTCAGGAATAAAAGTAACATTGCAGATTTCACAGGAAGTCATTAGCGCTGAAAACAATTCCTTGAAAACATTTGGGAAAGATTGCAACGGCTATGAAATAAATGTTCAGCTATGCGGAATGGATGGAAAACTGCTTCCACGTTTTTTTGATGATTTCGATTCATTAAATTATACAGCACCTTTAGAAAAGACAGTTGTAACAGTACCTGAAAACAGTACAAGCAGTTTTTTCTTCCCTTACAGAAGTATCAATATTCCTCAAGGATCGCATGAAATAATATTTCATATAAAAACCTTTCCAGTAATTACTTTTAAAGATTCTTTTGAGAATCCGGTATCAAAAAGGCTTTCAGAGAAGTTTGACATTTCAGAAAAAGTAAAAACAAAAATTAATTTTCCGGAAGTGCATACGGCAAGGCTTTATGTTAAAGATTTTTTCCTCGACACTGATAAGTTTGATCCTTCTTCATGCGATGTGCATATTTTCGGGCCTGGTTATCCTGATCCAATGTTCAGAATTTATAGCAAGGACCACCTGATTTATTCATCGCAGTATTTCAAGAACAGTCTCTCATTTAAAGGACCAGAACTTACCGGAGATATTAAGTTTACCGATAAAGATTACTTTACTTTTGATATCCTGGATTACGATTCTTGGGGTCGTTCAGATATTCTTGCAGAAATCACAGCTTCACCGAACTGGTTAAGCCATGATACACTTAAACTTTCAAGTGTAAAATTCGGTTACCTAAAATATCTGAACATTGCCGCGGTTATCAAATAATTCCTATTTTTGCATGTACACATGAAGAAATTGCTTTCTATATTATTTCTTTTAGTTTTCCTTTTCAACCTTGCAGGTTATTATATCGTTTTTACAGTGTTGCAACAGTCAGCCCGCAACGAGATGAAAGCTTTTATAAAAAAAAATCCGCAGTTGGACGAACTTGAAAGGATTGTTATTTCTGATAAAGAAATGAATTCTGCATCAGCAATTAAATTTCAGGATGATAATAATGAGATTGTTTTTAACGATAAGCTTTATGATATAGTTTGCGAAACAAGGGATGGCAAGAACACTATATTCTATTGCATTAACGACAAAAATGAAGAACAACTTTTTGCCGGACTTAACGAGCATATCAAACTGAACTTTGAAGAGAACGGACCATTGAAAAAGCAGTCAATTGAGCTTATTAAAAATATTATCAAAGAAGTGTTGCCTGTATTTAAATTGGTTTTAATGATTCCTGATGCAAATACCTTCGTCTACCCAACAATTAAATTCCTTTTATCAGCAAATTTTATACAGTTAATTTCTCCGCCTCCCAAAACTGAAAATATTTAAAAAATTTTCCATCGTTTCAATTCTCTGATTTTATATTCAGAGATAGCTTATTACGAAAAATTCGTATTAAAAAAAAGCATTATGCTTTGTTAAACTTATTGATTCAAAATAAATCACATTCAGTATTTTTCGATTTTTTTTGATATGATAAATTTATACTTTGTCTAACATTTTATTTGCATTACTAAAACATTAAAAAACTTTATATGAAACTAAAAATATTATGTTTAATAATTATTCCGGCCATGATTTGCTTCTTTTCCGCAACTACACACGCTCAAGGAATAAAGGATAATTCGAAAGATATCAATTCTCTCGGATTAAATTGGAATGAACTGGGGCCAGACAATATTGGTGGCCGCACAAGAGCTATTCTGATTGACAGAAACAATTCTGACATTATGTATGCTGCAGGCGTTGCAGGCGGTTTGTGGAAATCAACAACTGCCGGAAGTTCATGGACAAAGATCAATGATTTTGCTGAAAATATTGCCATTTCAGCAATTGCTCAAGGAATTGACGGCGCAATTTATTTAGGTACCGGTGAAAATAAAATAACTGCTACTGGCACTGCAAATGGAAGCACAGGTTTTATAGGTAAAGGGATTTACAAATCGGCAGACGGAATAACCTTTGCCTTATTACCTTCAACAATTCCTTTTACAGCGAACTCTGATACTTCCTCATGGGCGTTTATAAGCAAGCTTGCATGTGATCCTTTTAATGCAAACAGGATTTATGCTGCAACAAACAAAGGACTAAAGAGTTCAGATGATGGTGGTATTTCCTGGATCAATCCTGTGAAAAACGAAGATATAGTTATTACTGAAGATGCCTCCGATGTTGATGTTGCATCAGACGGAATGGTTGTTACATCTGTTGGAAATAAATGCTTCATCTCTGCAAATGGGAATGACAATACATTTATTCTTCATTCTGATACACTCCCTGGATATTTACCAGCTAGTGGTTTATTAAGATTGGAATTGGCAATTTCCCCCTCTGATCCGAATTTTATTTATGCAAGTATAGTGAATACTGCCGGATCATTGGGTGGAATTTATAAATCAACAGACAAAGGAAGTACTTGGTCAATAATTGGTCCGGGAGGTAGCTCTTCATTTCAACCCTTTGGCAATAATGGTTTAAAGAATAATATGCTGGCTGTACATCCTGCAAATCCAGAAAGAATCTTTGTGGGAGGTGAAAATTTATGGATATACCAAACTGGAAATACATGGACACAACAATCATTAGGAACTCTTGATCCTACCAGTTCGTATTATATACATTCGGGTCAAAATACGATTGTCTTCAATCCAACCAATCCAAATTTTCTTTTCATTGGCACTGATGGTGGAATCTCAAGAAGCTTGGATGGCGGAGCAACTTTCCAAACAATGAATATAAATTATAGTACTGTGCAATGTAATTCTATTGCAGCTTCAAATGACGGAAAAATAATTGCAGGCACACAAGATAACGGAACACTATATATTAGTGGAACCGGAGCATTTCCAAAACATGCAATACAGATTTTAGGAAGCGATGGAGGATGGACTGCAATTTCACATATAAATCCTGAAGCATTTTTTGCAACCACACCATATGCAGGAACAAAGCGCTCACCCGACAAGGGTTCAACATTTTACCCTGCATCTGATGGTTCAAATCCTTTTTTCTCTGTAAGAATGCTAAACAGTGCCACTGCGGGTACATCTTCATTCAATGCCGCGCCTGTAACACCTTTTGTTTTATGGGAAAGTTTGAATGATAATTATTCCTCAGATTCTATTTTATTCACTCCTGAAAAAATTACAAGTGAAAAAATTGGTAAAGGCGAAACAGGGCAAATCCATTTCACAGGAACATTTGAAAAAGCAGGACAATTATCTGCATCAATTGAACCGGGCTCCGTAGATATTTTCGCCGGCTCGGTTTATATATCTGATGATGGAAGTGGACATTTTACCGGGGATGCCGACGAAGCACTCAGCACCATAGATTATAATTCAGGAGCTTTCGACATTACATTTACAATAGCTCCTGCATCTGGTGTTAATATTGTTGCAATGTACAATACTATGTATAATTCAGGAGCTGCTATCACCATATACAGTTTAAACAGACCAGCGACCTTTATTTATACGACACCTGTTTCTATTCAGTCACAAGATACTGTCAAAGTACAGGATATCATTCAGTCAAAGTTCTATTTGGGACTGAATAATGGTATATGGATGACAAAGATGGCTCTTGATTTTTCAAACCGCCCAAAATGGTTCAGAGTTGCTGCGTTAACTTCTGATGCAGGGGAAACAACACAATGCCTTGCCCTGTCAAAGGATGGCAATATTTTATTTACTGGAACATCAGCAGGAAAACTTTACAAAATCTCAAATCTAAGAACTGCGCAGGATTCCCTCACTTCTGATATTGGATTAGATGGATTTCCGAATTCGCTTTGTTTTGTTTCAACTAAGCAGATAACAATTCCTTCAAATGGTCGTGCAATTACTTCCATATCAGTTGACCCGAATGATGCGAATAAAATAATTGTTACACTTGGTAATTACGGATATGATGATTACATTTATTATTCATCTAACGCGTTAGACAGCACTCCAGTGTTCACCTCGAAACAAGGTAACCTCCCGAAAATGCCTGTATATTCTTCACTTATACCAATATTTACAAATAATGCTATAATTATTGGCACTGAATTCGGCGTGTACTCAACTAATAATATTTCTGCATCTTCTCCATTATGGGCTGATGAAAATGCGGGAATGGCTCATGTACCAGTATATATGATATGGCAACAGACTCACAATTTTCCATCAGTTACAAATAACGGCACAATATATATTGGTACTCATGGGAGAGGTGTTTTTGCGTGTACAAAATATACAAGCATACAAGATTACAATCCTTCACAGAATACTGACGGAGAAATAAAACTTAACTCCCAGCTTTATCCAAATCCGGTTTCTGACAATAGCGTACTTTCATTTTCCATTTCACAAAAGGAAAGTGTAATCATAAACCTGTATAGTCTTTCAGGTAAGCTTTTAAAAGAAGATGTGCTATCCAATTTAAATGCAGGGAAACATCTATACAACGTGAATTGCAAAGATCTTACGCAGGGTACATATTTAATAAGAATTATTGCAGGTGGTAAGCAATCATGCAAAAAAATTATCAAACTATAAAACTTTGTAAACTATGATTAGATAAAAGAAGCGATTCCTTTTCAGGTATTCGCTTCTTTACTTTTGTTCAATTCAAAATCTATTTATTGATTAAAATGATTGCATTTTTTTTCACAAATAATATCTTGATAATGAATAATTGCTAATTTTGACGGTCTTGTTCATGAAAAGAATCCTTTCAATATTATTCCTCGCTATTTTCCTATTTAATTTATTAGGATATTATTTTGTTTTTTATCTGATGCAGCAATCTGTGCATTGTGATATGAAAGCGTTCACGAATAAAAATATTTCACTGTCCGTATATGATAAAATTGAAATTTCCGGAAAAGATATGGACTCTCCTTCATTATTCAAATACACTGATGATAATGAGTTTATTTACAACGGCAAGCTTTATGATATTGTAAGTACCGAAAAAGATGGAGTCAATACTATATTTTATTGTTTAAACGACAAAAAAGAAGAAAGACTTTTTGCCGGACTTAACATACATATTAAAAACAACTGCGATCAGAACGGCCCTTCAAAGGATAAGGCTCTGCAGTTGATCAAAAACATTATAAAAGAAGCATTGCCCGATACTCACTGCACTTTAAAGACTTCTCAGATTTTCACTTATATTTTTTCTGATTCAAAATCAGAATTAGCAAAGCAATTCATCCCTGTGAATGCCCACCCTCCAAAAGCCTGATTTCACTCATTATCTTATCGTATTAAACTTTTTCACTGCTCAGTTTTTTGAGTTGCTGAATTATTATTAATTAATATTTATTTCAAAATTTACTATCATGAAAAAATATATTCTTTCATTATTTATGTTACTAATTTTCTTTATATCGACTGCAATAGCGCAGGATAAAAAAGATTCATTAAAAGTTAAAAACCTTAACGAAGTTATTATTTCTTCACCCAGAACATTCATGCCACTTAAAGAAGTACCATCGGCAATTTCTGTTGTTAGTGAAGACAAAATAAATACAATGACCAAAAGTATTGCTGCCGACGAAATACTTAGGCTTGTTCCCGGAGTAAAAGTCGACAACGGTACTGATGGATCAAGAGTTCATCTTTATATACGCGGGCAGGGAGTTCTGTCAGAAAGCGGTTTTAGGGGAATTGCTGTTTTTATTGATGGCATTTCGGTGAATGATCCCGGTGGCTATTGCCCCGATTTATATGATGTAGACTGGTCGACAGTAAAAAATGTGGAAGTGCTGAAAGGTCTTTCCACTTCTATGTATGGCGGCAGCGGAGTTGGCGGAGTTGTAAACATTACAACAAAAGACGGTGGCGACAAACCTTTGAATGAAACATTTCTTGGTTCAATGGGCTCTTATGGCTTCATGAAAGCAATGTACCAGGTGGATGGCACTCAGGATAAGGTTAACTACAGGATTTCGTATTCGCACACACAGGGAAACGGCTACCGTGCACACCAGGCATTTATGGGCGATAATTTCAGCGAGAAACTTAACTGGACCCCTTCCTCAAAAATAAAACTTACACAGATTCTTACCTATACAAATTATTTTAATCAGAATTCCGAAGGAATGAACCTTGCCCGTATAGAAGGACAGATCATAGGACCACAATCAAACAATATGGGTTGGCAGGCTTCTAATAATGATGCGGTTCCTTACAACGAGTTCCATAAAACACAAAGACTCACCGGCGCACTTATTGGTAAATATGAAATTAATAAAAACCAGGATCTTACAGTGAAAAGTTTTTTCAGGATGAACAATTACAGGGAAACTTCTAATAATGGTGATGACTATAAACCTTATATCAATCCCGGATTTTCCGCACAATACGATATTAACTGCGGAAAAGAAAATTTAAAAAATCATTTCAGCATTGGCGCTGATGTTTCATCACAAACTGTGATAGAACACGAATACGCTGTTCCCGGTGAATATGAAAGAGATTCCAACAGGGTTGACAGTCATTTCGGACAGTCTTGTTTTGACCTGAATACAATACTTATTAACCAGATCATCAGGCAGAGAAGCGTTGGTGGATTCCTTATTGACAAAGTAGATATCAGTAAAAAACTATTTGCAACGCTGAATGTACGCTATGATTATGTTTTCAACAGGGTAAGCAATAACATGCCGGTTCCGGATTCAGTTTCATTATCAGGCAGCAGAACATTTCAGAAACCGACCTATAGCTTTGGGCTTACTTATGATGCCTGTAAATACGCCAACATCTACGCAAATTACGGAACAGGATTTTTAGTTCCGACCAATGATGAATTGTACAACAATCCTGATTATTATGGCGGATTCAATACTTCTATCAAACCTGCAACATCACAGGGAGAAGAAATTGGAATAAGAGGAGATATCAGCAAAAAGATTTATTATGATGTAACTGCCTTTAACATGGTAACTAAAAACGGTTTCTACCGCTACAGCTTACCAAACAGAGGAAACAACACTGCATTCTTCGGCAATATTGGTGAACATAAAACCGGGCTCGAAATGTTTGTTTCTTATGCCCCGGTAAAAAATATAAAATTCGATGTGGCTTATACCTATTCTAATTTTGTGTATCCCGCTCACGACAGTATAAAAACACATCTGATCCCCGAATGCCCTGCACATATTCTGGCAGCTGAAGTTTCAGTAAAACTGAGCAAGAATTTCACACTGACTTTAAATACTGAATTCCAGTCGAAATGGAAATTGCAGGTTGATGATTCTATTTACGAACATTATACTATCGGGCAAACTTATTACCAGCCATACAGCGTGCAGAGTTCATGGGTTACAGCTTATGATAAGGATAACAAACCACTTAAATATGGTTATAATATTTACAGCGCTAACCTTGATTATGCCTGGAAACTTGGCAAACTTGAAGGAAATGTAAGTTTGTATGTTAAGAATATGTTCGACCAGCATTATTTTGGTTTCACAGAACCTAACAATGGTGTGGATTACAACAGTTATCAGCCAGCACCCGGGAGAGAAATTTTCTGTAGTTTAAAAATTAAATTTTAAATGATTATTTTTACAAACCCCTTCGCCCGAATAGCGAAGGGGTTTTAATAAAACATAAAACAAAAACAATAGCCCTATGAACGGATCGCATTTTCATTTAATCTTTAGCCATGTTCCACTGATTGGCGCTGCATTTACAATACTTCTTATCATTTTTGCTTTGGTTAAAAAAAGTAAGGATCTCAAACTAACCTCCCTCTGGTTTGCTGTAATTACAGGCATTGCAGCCCTTCTGGCATATTTCACTGGTGATGGTGCTGAAAATGTCGTAAAAACAATTGCCGGCATTTCAGGTGACTTAATTGAAACTCACGAACATTGGGGACTTTTTTATTTGATTGCAATTATGCTTATTGCAGCAATTGCTTTCGCCGGAATATTTCTCTCCAGAGCTTCTGCAAAGGCCCTTCAGAAATTTGTAATCCTAGTGTTGATCCTGAATATAATGGCAATGTACCTGGCTGCTGAAACCGGAATTACAGGTGGAAAAATCAGGCATACTGAAATGGATTTAAAAGGTCCTTTTCCCGAGCAGCCAGACAATGATTAAAATCTTCCTGCGAACTCAGCAGCAACTTAGAATTCTTATCAAATAATCTGGATATTAAAAAACAAGTGAATCACTCTTGCTTTTAATTTTTAGCTTTCATACTTTTGATAAAAATATAAATGCAATAACTCATTAAAATAAGGAGAAACAACATGAACAATTTAGCGTATTCAGGCCAGCAAGCTGAAAACATCGGATCTAAAATTGAAGAGATCGTCCGCAAAGATATGGGCAGCAACGAACCTCTTAATTTTATTATTGAAGAACAGGGAACACCTAAAGACGGTGTTTTAAATGCAATTTTAAAAGATGGTGCTTCTATTTTATTTGGTGGAAAGGAAACAATGCTCTTTACTGTAAATTTCGATTTTCAGCAACCTCGTCCTGTACATCTTACGGTTAATGTCAATCGGCAGGGTGTTGGCTGCCATGCAGGATCACTGGTGTTTTCAGCATTTATTAACAAACCACTTTCTGCACCTGTTACAATGGAAGGGCCAAAAGTTTTCGGGACTTCTAAATTTTTAGGAGATGCAAATGCTACTTCAAAACTTAACAACAACAAGGATCTTCTGAAACTGATCGAAAAATTTTCAAGAACAAAATCGGATATAGCCGGAGGTTTGAAAATGGAAAGATACGTTAAGCTTGAACCCTTCAGCAATGGCGCCACACTCGTAATCATTACACTTCCGCGAGCAACATCGATGGGAATGAGCGCTACTACCGATGCCAAGGATTTCTTCAGCATTGCTTCCATGATTGAAGCGGCGTTATAAAAATATATATTGTTAAATTTAACCACCAGGAATGGTGGTTTTTTTTATTTAAAGTAAAAGTCAAATTGATAAGGTTTGTCATCCTGAACTTGAAGAAGGATTCAAACCATCTCGAAATGCGGCTCACTAAAACCAGGCTTCGAGACGATCAAAGTATTTCGTTAAACCAAAAATTACCTAATGATCTCCTCAGCCTGACCATTATTCCTAACCCTTACAACATGCTCCTTGTGACTTGCTTCTTGTATCTTGTATCTTACTACTTATACTTACTACTTACTACTTACTACTTGTCAAAAGTTCATGAATCCTGAGAACTTGAGGTATTACAAGTGTTAGACTATTGTTTACAATATTAAAATCAGCTTTTAATACTTTTTCTTCTTCAGGCATCTGATTTTGAATTCTGCTTTCAACATCAACCCTGCTCATACCATCGCGTTTCATTACCCTTTGAATCCTAATATCTTCGGGCGCAGACACAACAATTATTTTATCGAATAATTTATAATACCCGGTTTCAAAAAGTATAGCCGATTCCATTACAACATAAGGAACTCTATTCTGCATTTCAACCCAACTGCTGAAATCAGCTAATACAGCCGGATGTATTATGCCATTCAATAAGGAAAGTTTTTTTGAATCATTGAATACGATGGAAGCAAGTTTTCTTCTTTCAATTTTTCCACTCGCATCAATTATTGCGATGGTAAAAAGTCGCACAAGTTGCTGAATGATTTCAGGCTTGTCGAGAATAAATTTTGCTTCATTATCAGAGTGATATACCGGTAACTTTAGCGTTTCAAATATTTTTGAAACAACCGATTTTCCGCTTCCGATATTACCGGTAAGGCCAACTTTCAGCATTATTTTAAAAGAATAAATTCTATTTTATCAGGTTCAATTTTCTGAATCCTTACAAATGAGGGGTATTTTAGAACTTCCACTTTCAACTTCTTTGATTTCGACAACAGCGATTTTGAAATGTCCGCAACAACTGAAAACATCGAAGGTTTGACGTTTTTGAAATTTGTTAAAGAAACTAAATAAGTTATTCTCACCTTTTCCGGAAAGGTACGTACCACATAATTATTAGTGTTGTTTATTATAAGAATTGGCAGATCAATAGCAGCTTCCGTGAACTTATCTACGGGTATTAAAATTTTTTCCGATGTAGGGTAAATTGTAACTTTCTTTAACCCGTAAATCGGGTTAAAATTTAGAATTAGCGTCTGAGTTGAATTCAGGTTTGATAATACTTTCGGGACCGTTTCAATAAACTTGATACTATCAATAGCAACACGGGGACCGCTAATTATTACACTTCCGGGATCATATTTTATCGAGTCAGCAAGTTCGTACTGCTGGGCAAAACTAATAGATGTCATTAGTTTCACAGGGACTCTTTTTGAATATACTTTTTCCAGGTGAAAAAATAAAGTGTCAGGATTTATTGATATTACCTCATTTGGGTAATGTATCTGGTTGCCCACTGTTGAATATAGTTCCGAAGCAGGAATATAGTATTCTGAGGTGGAATTTTTCTTTTTGTGAATAAGAGAACCAACATCAATTGTAATAGTTCGTGGTTCAAAAAACTTTTTATTCGAAAGAATTTTGAATCCTTTCGATTTCAATTGAAGAGTAAGGGTTGTATCAGGATCATTTGCTATTACTTTGCCGGCCGGGATGTTTGTGTAGCTCACTGGAAATACAAGTACTTCCGTATATTCCTTCGAAAGTTTGATGAGTATCCAGATAAAAGCTGCAATTACAAAGCATACAATGAATATATACACTTTCTTTCGAAAGCCTCTGTATTTTATATCCTTTTTATTATCCGGTCTGTAGTGAAGTTCCATTGCAGTTTATTCGATGTAAATGCATCTATCCACTTCAATAAAAATATACTGACTATTTGAATTTACAGTATAATTAAGCTGCAAACCCAAACAGTCAATGTATAAACAACCATCGCAAGATACATCTTACGAAGTTATAAAAAAATAGAGATCAGAAATTATTTTTCTTCCAAAGGCTTAATATCAGCAGTACTGCTTGCAACAGCAGCTTTCTCAATTTTCAGTCTGCCTAGTCCTTCTGTTTCAATAATAAAGGTAGCATCCTGAACTTCGATAATTTTACCGTGTATTCCGCCGATGGTAACAATCTTGTCACCTTTTTTCAATGCTTCCCTGAATTTTTTCGCTTCTTTGGTTTTCTTCATCTGTGGTCTGATCATAAAAAAATAGAACACCACGATAATAAGAACAAGAGGAAGAAATGTCATAACTGGATTGCTGTCTTTTCCACCCTGGCCACCAGCCATTAAGATTACTGTAAGTAAATGATTCATGTTTAAAATTTTAGAATTAAAAATTATTCATCGCTTTCACCTTCAGGTACCTGAACCTGTGCTTTTATATTGAGCACCTTAGTATTGGGCTGAGTGTTAGCAATTATTGTAATGGTTTTGTTTTGATATCCTTTTTTATTTTCAGTATTAAAAGTTACGTCAATCACCCCTTCTGCATTTGGAGCAATAGCGGTTTTCGGATAATCTGCAATGGTGCAGCCGCAACTGCCTTTTGCATCTGTAATAACTAAATCCGATTTTCCAACATTTGTAAATTTAAATGCATATGAAACTTTTTCACCTTGTATCACTCTTCCAAAGTCATGAATTTCCTCATTGAATTTAAATCTTGGCAGACTTGAAGTATCAGTTACTCCATCCGCGGTATTTGGATTTTTCACGATATCGGATGAAATAGGATCCGTATTCTGATTATTTCCATTCTTGCATGAAACAACAGAAAATAAAAGCACTAATGCTAATCCTGATAAAAATAAAAACTGTTTCATAATTCTGGAGTTTAGAATAATTTGCAAAGATAATAAAATTCAATATTCAATTATTGCATCAGCCCTCTGCCTGATTTTTTTATCATATTGTTTTGGCGAAAATCTTCAATCAGTTTATCCAGAATTCCGTTTATGAAAACACTGCTTTTAGGCGTGCTGTACATTTTTGACAAATCAATATATTCATTCAAAGTCACCTTAACAGGGATTGACGGAAATTCCAGCAACTCACAGATTGCCATTTTCATTAATAAAATATCCATCATCGCAATACGGTCAACTTCCCAGTTCAAAGTTTTTTCAGAAATAATATTTTCAAATTTCTCAGTATTTGTGATCGTTCTTCGGAAAAGATCCAGTGCAAAATTCCTGTCCTCATCATCAATAAACCATTCAAGTTCATTAAACACCTTGTCTATATTCCCAGCGTTACATGACCTGATAATCTTGGTCAAAATCAGATTCACAATGTCTATATCATCAACCCAGAAAATACTTTTTTCTTCGTAATACTGCATCAACTGAGGGAAATCAGCAATAAACTTTTTTATAAGAATGGCAATAATCTCCTTGTCTTTTTCGAAATTATTTTCAGCAGAAGACATATATTTTTCATATTCAGGACTTGCTCTGAAACTTGTGAATACTCTTCTCGCAATTTCATTTTCGCCAACCCATGAAATATTTCTTTTCTTATAAAGGTCCTTCAATAATGCATTTTCCGATAATGCAACTAGTAGCCTGTTATTCGTAAATCGTGTGATAGGGTTTAACTCCTGCTCAGTGGGTAGATATTTCTGCTTTGCATCTTCACTTTGCTTCCGGGCAGTTTCAAAAACTTCCGTCAAAAACAATAGCTGATATAAAAATAATTCATAGTAGCGGTTAATGCTCAGAAGGATTTCCTTCTCTCCTGCATTTATGCTGTCGAACCCGGCATTGAAATATCCGTACAATGCCTGCATTACCTTAATCCTGAGATGCCTTCTGCTTAACATAAGTATATGAACGATTTTAAGGGGCAAAAGTATGATTTATTTCAGGACGACCAAATTAAAAATAACAAAAGGCAACATATTCATCATATTTAAGTGAGTGTAATGAACAGATAAACAGACTTTATATACCAACAAAACGAAGAATTATTGCAATTATTAATCATTTTGTCGATGTAAAACGCATTTTTAATAAATAATATTATTATTTTTGCTGTTCGAGGTATTGATGACTAAATATTTTCATTATGGAAGAATTGGAAAACAAAGATAGGCAAAGAGCAGAAATTTTTTCCAAAGCAGTTAGAGCAGGGAAAAGAACTTATTTCTTTGATGTTAAAAGTACCAAATCGGATGATTATTATCTTACTATCACCGAAAGTAAAAAAAGGTTTAGCAATGAAGAAGGAAAATTCCATTACGAGAAGCATAAACTTTTTCTTTACAAAGAAGATTTTGAAAAGTTCGCTGAAGGTTTGACTGAAGTAATTGATTTTATTAAAACTGGTCAACGACCGCTTGCTGATATATCAGATACACCATCAACTGAATTCTCAGATGTTTCTTTTGAAGATCTGAAAGAAGAATCAGGAAGCATAGAAGAAAAATAATTCTTCTTTTGCAATTATTTAAAGGCTGACCATACTGTGGATCAGCTTTTTTAATCTTGAAGAAAACTCCATTCTGGTTGTTCATAACTATTCGTAATAACAAGTACTTATTTTTTTAAATTTGCCTCACTAAAAAAACGGTTTAAAAATCCCATTATTATGGATATAAAGTATTACGGGCATGCATGTTTTGAAGTCATTGTAAGTGGTAAAAAATTGCTGTTCGATCCTTTTATAATTGGAAATCCATTAGCTGCCTCCATTGATATAAATACATTAACCCCTGATTACATTCTTATATCACACGGACACCAGGATCATATTGCTGATGCAGCTGCAATAGCAAAGCAATCAGGAGCAATAGTCATTTCCAATTATGAAATTGTTAACTGGCTAATTGGCCAAGGTGTTAAAAACAGCCATCCTATGAATATTGGCGGTAAATATGCATTTGATTTTGGAAATGTAAAATTTTTTAATGCTGTTCATTCAAGTGTGCTTCCTGATGGTACTTATGGCGGCAATCCCGGAGGTTTCCTGATACAGTCACCTGAAGGATATTTTTACTATGCCGGAGATACTGGACTTACTTATGACATGAAACTTATTGGTGAATATATGGCCATCGATTTCGCATTTCTGCCGATTGGAAACAATTTTACGATGGGCGTGGATAATGCTATCATTGCATCCGACATGATCAATTGCGATAAAATTATCGGCATGCATTACGATACATTTCCATATATTGTGATCGATAAAAAAGAAGCCATTGAAAAATTTGAAAGGACTGGAAAAGAATTGATATTATTGAACATTGGAGAAACATATAAATTTGTGAAGAAATCGTGATTGTATGAGTAAAGTAATTGCTATAGCAAACCAAAAAGGAGGAGTTGGGAAAACTACCACAGCTATCAATCTGGCTGCAAGCCTTGCTGTGTTAGGACACAAGACATTGTTGATCGATGCAGACCCTCAGGCCAATGCAACATCAGGCATTGGATTTGATCCAAAGAATATTAAAACTAGTATATATGAATGCATCATCGATGATGTTGAAGCAAAGAAAATTATTCTGAACACTTCAACTCCAAACCTCGACCTTGTACCTGCACATATAGACCTGGTTGGCGCAGAACTTGAACTGATCAATTTACCCAACAGGGAAAAAATGATGAGAAAAGTTATAAGTAAATTAAAAGAAGATTACGATTTTATTCTAATTGATTGCTCTCCTTCCTTGGGGCTTGTTACTGTGAATGCGCTTACCGCAGCCGATTCAGTGATCATTCCCGTGCAATGTGAGTATTTCGCTCTTGAAGGCCTGGGGAAATTATTGAATACTATCAAGATTGTACAAACCAGGCTGAATGCTGATCTTAGCATCGAAGGTATATTACTTACCATGTTCGATATTCGCTTGCGCCTTTCAAACCAGGTGGTCGAAGAAGTGCGGACACATTTTCAGCAAATGGTTTTTGAAACAATGATATCGCGCAATACAAAATTAGGGGAAGCTCCCAGTTTCGGTGAAACTATTATCATGCATGACGTTCAGAGTCGTGGTGCTATTAACTATTTAAGCCTTGCCCGCGAAATTCTTCAGAAAAATGATATGACTAAAATAAAAGAAGCCGATAAAAAAATTACTGTAAAGAATGAACGCTAAGAAAAAAGCTTTGGGAAGAGGTCTAAGTGCCCTGCTTGATAATTCGGAAATGGAAGATATTACTGCAAAATTCCGTAAATCACCAGAACCTATGATTGCCGGCGCTATAGCCAATATCCCTGTTGAAAAAATACAACCCAATCCATTTCAACCCAGGACACATTTTGATGAAGATTCGCTGAAAGAACTTGCAAAATCAATAAAAGAGCAAGGTATTATTCAGCCTATTACTGTCAGATTAACTGACGATGACAACTTCCAGTTAATTAGTGGTGAACGCCGGCTTAAAGCATCTATTTCAGCAGGACTTGAAATGATTCCTGCTTATGTTAGAACAGCAAGCGATCAGGCAGTTCTTGAAATGGCCCTCGTTGAAAATATTCAGAGAAAAGATCTTAATGCAATAGAAATATCCCTTTCGTTTCAGCGATTAATTGATGAATGCAACCTTACTCAGGAAGAACTCAGTGAGCGCGTGGGAAAAAACAGAACTACCATTACAAATTATCTCCGACTTCTTAAACTTCCCGCAACCGTGCAGATGGGCATTCAGGAAGGTAATATAAGTATGGGGCATGCCAGAGCAATAATCAATGTTCCAAGTATTGATACACAGCTTGCAATTTATAAGGACATTATTGAACAGGATCTTTCTGTGCGCCAAACCGAGGAAATAGTAAGGAACATAGATGACGAACCTTACAAACTAACTAAAACAAAAAATGCTGCAACTACCCTGCCGCATAAATATCAGAAGATTAAAGATCAACTTACAAAAACACTTGAACTTAAAGTGGACCTGAAGAGAAACAGTAAAGGCAAGGGCAATCTTATTATACATTTCAGATCCGACAGCGACCTTGATCACATAATGTCCAGGATAAGGAAATAACAATTCCATGAGGACAGTCTTCACCAAACAATCTTTCACCTCTTTGAAAAATTTCAAAGTATTAGTGATGTTTATAATTTTCATTTCATCTAATATCAGTGCACAAACGCCTCAACCAACCGATACTTCAAAAGTAAAAAAGCATTCTCCTAAAAAAGCGATGATAATGTCAGCCATAATTCCAGGACTTGGCCAGGCTTATAATAAAAAATACTGGAAAATTCCAATAATCTATGCTGGAGCAGCAGTAGTAACTTACTTTGCAATTGTAAATGGCGATAGCCTCCGGAATTACACTACGGCCTACAAACTGCGTACTGATGGAGACTCAACAACAATTGACGCATATGCAACAAAATATAAAACAGAAGATCTTCTGACAATAAAAAATTATTATCGAAGAAACTTTGAACTGTCTTTTATCGCTGGATTTGCTATATACGCATTGAACATAATTGATGCAACCGTAGATGCGCATCTTTTTAATTTCGATATCAATGATAATCTTACAATGAAATGGCAGCCTCTTCTTATTACTTCATTTCACCATTCTGTTGCAGGTGTTTCCCTGACTTTTAATTTTGGCAAAGAAAAAAAAATACAAACATTTAAAAATTGAAAATAATTTTATCGGGATATGGCAAAATGGGTAAGGCAATTGAAAAAATTGCTTTACGGAAAGGTCACTCAATTTCTGTGATCATCGATGATGAAGATGATTGGCAGAAGAACATGCATAGAATCGCAGAAGCTGATGTAGCAATCGAATTCAGCCTTCCTCAAACAGTCGTTAAAAACATTTACCGGTTTTTTGATGCAAACATTCCTGTTGTTGTTGGAACAACCGGCTGGCTTGGTTCAATAGATGAAGTAAAAAAAGCTTGTAAAGAAAGAAAACAGTCATTATTTTTTGCTCCAAATTTCAGTATTGGGGTTAATATATTATTTGCATTAAATAAAAAACTTGCTGAGATTATGCAGGGCTTTCCTCAGTATGATATACTGATTGAAGAAACTCATCACAAACAAAAACTTGATTCACCTAGCGGCACGGCTATCTCACTTGCCAATGATATTTTGCTGAAAGTTGACAGAAAAAATAATTGGATAAATGAACCCTCTTCTTTTAACAATAATTTAGAAATTAAATCATTCCGCGAAGACAATATAAGCGGTATTCATAGCGTACTATATACTTCCGAATTTGATACAATTGAAATTAAACATACTGCAAAAAACCGAGAAGGCTTTGCTATTGGTGCTCTGATGGCGGCAGAATGGATCCATAATAAAATAGGAATGTTTACAATGAATGATATGTTGAATTTTTAATAATTATCCCATGAGCGCTTATGTAATTTTTATGTTGCTTACATTTATTTCTACAGCCATAGGGCTTTGGAAACTATTTGAAAAAGCTGGTCAAAAAGGTTGGATGATTCTTATCCCTTTTTACAACTTCTATATTTGGCTGAAGATAATTAAGAAGCCAATATGGTGGTTAATATTCCTGATAATACCATTTATCAACGTGTTTGTAATATTGCTGATGATAGTTGAAATTGTAAAATGTTTTCAGAAATATAGTCTTGGTGCGCAGGCTCTTGGAGCAATATTTCCATTTATCTATCTGCCCTATCTTGGTTTTTCAAAAAAGGAAACATACCTTCACCCTGACCGTAGGCCACTTATAAAAAAATCATGGGGTCGCGAATGGGCTGATGCTATTATTTTTGCTGTAATTGCGGCAACCATCATAAGGACCTTTCTATTGGAAGCATACACAATTCCAACATCCTCAATGGAGAAATCCCTGCTTATTGGTGACTTTCTATTTGTAAGTAAAATCAGCTTTGGACCCAGAGTTCCCAACACCCCTTTATCATTTCCATTTGCTCACCACACCCTGCCCGGCACAAAAGACACTCCTTCATTTCTGGATTGGATAGAGTTACCTTATTATAGGTTTCCAGGTTTCAGCTCTATAACAAACGGAGATGTAGTTGTTTTCAATTACCCGGATGGTGATACTACAACCCTGGAAATGCAAAGCAATGAAAGCTATTATGCCATGGTGCGCAGAATGGGACGTGCCGAAGTATGGAAAAATTATCATGTAATATCCCGTCCTGTTGATAAAAGAGAAAACTTCATTAAAAGATGTATAGCTATTGCAGGTGACAAACTTCAGATAATAGACCAGCAGGTTTACATTAATGATAAAGTTTTTGCCACTCCTGCAGGCGCCGAATATTATTACGTTGTTAAAACAAAAGGTGCTGTGATCAATAAAAAAGTATTTGCAAAATATGATATTACTGAACCTACAACTCTTGACAGAGATGGTAATCCCGTTCCATTTTCACATGAATATAATTTTTCTGATAGCTCATATCAACTGGTTCTAACAGATGAAGTAGCAAATGAATTAAAAAAACAAGATTATATTAAATCTATCGATAAAATTATATATCCGAAAGGTGCCTGGGACCAGCGTTTATTCCCTTTCGATTCTACATACAAATGGAATGTGGATAATTATGGACCTATCACTGTACCAGCTGCTGGAATGACCATCGCATTAAATTCGAAGAATATCAGTTTTTATCGAAGAATTATAGATGTATATGAAGACAATGATCTATCAGAAAAAGATGGTAAAATATTCATTAATGGAAAAGAAGCCAATTCCTATACTTTCAAAATGAATTACTACTGGATGATGGGTGATAACAGGCATAATTCAGCTGATTCACGTTTCTGGGGTTTTGTACCTGAAGATCATGTTGTAGGCAAGGCTGTCTTCGTTTGGTTATCGCTCGATCCAAACAGAGGATGGTTTGATGGAAAGATTCGATGGAACAAAATGCTCAGATTTATTAAATAAACCCATTTCCAAAATCTTAAAAGGCTGTTGATAAAACAGCCTTTTTTATTTTCCTGATTCAGAAATAAGTGAACCAAAATATTTAAATAAGGGAAAAAACATCCTAAATTTATTTTTCAACATCCTTTTGTTAGTAATTTACATTTATTACATTTGCATTGAAATTTTGATCCAAGTCACTTACTTCATAAAAATAATTTCAATCTAACTAACTTACTTTTCAAAAATGAAAAACAAATATAATGATCTAATAGAACAAACTTTTGAATTTCCATCCGAAGAGTTCAAGGTGATTGACAATGAGTTATACTTCCACAACATATCATTGATGGATGTTATAAAGCAGTATGGCACACCATTAAAGATTTCCTACCTCCCAAAAATCAGTGATCAGATATCAAAAGCAAAACGCTTATTCAATGTCGCCCTTGCAAAAGTGGATTATAATGCTGATTATAACTATTGTTACTGTACAAAAAGTTCACATTTTTCATTTATTTTAGAAGAAGTCCTTAAGAATGATGTACATATTGAGACTTCATCTGCATTCGACATTCATTTAATTGAAGAATTATATAAGACAGGAAAGATTAAAAAGGATAAATACATTATATGCAACGGATTTAAAAGACCACAATATATTGAGAACATAGCCAACTTAATCAACCTTGGATTCGAAAACACCATCCCCATCCTCGATAATAAATTCGAACTTGACAAGTATAAAAGTCTAAATAAAAAGTGCAAACTTGGGATCAGGATAGCTACTGACGAAGAACCTAAGTTCGATTTTTACTCTTCTCGATTAGGAATTCGTGTTAATGATGTTATATCTTATTATGAAGACAATATCAAAGACAATCCTAAATTTGAGTTAAAAATGCTGCATTTCTTTATCAATACTGGGATAAAGGATACAGCTTACTATTGGAATGAATTGTCAAAATGTGTTAACCTCTATTGCGAATTAAAGAAGCTATGTCCTGAACTGGATTCTTTAAATATTGGCGGAGGATTTCCAATAAAAAGTTCACTTGGATTTGATTATGATTACGAATATATGGCCGAAGAAATAGTTTTCCAGATTAAAAATATCTGTGAAAGAAACGTGGTTGCTGAGCCCAATATCTTCACAGAATTTGGGTCATTTACAGTTGGTGAAAGCGGCGCAGTCCTTTATTCTATTATTGACCAGAAACAGCAGAACGACCGAGAACTTTGGAACATGATTGACAGTTCATTCATGACTACCTTACCTGATACATGGGCAATTAATCAACGGTTTATATTACTTGCAATCAATAACTGGGACTCAGAATACCAGCGTGTGAACTTAGGGGGGCTTACCTGCGACAGTCATGATTATTATAATGCTGAAATGCATCAGAATGCTGTATTTCTTCCAACAATAAAGGAAAATGAAACACAATATATTGGGTTGTTTCATACTGGTGCATACCAGGAATCCCTTGGTGGATACGGAGGAATACAACATTGCCTGATTCCAGCTCCTAAACATATTATAATTGACCTTGACGAAAATGGTGAAGCATATTATAAACTTTTCGCAAAAGAACAGAGCTACAAATCCATGCTAAAGATTCTGGGATATTAATAAATCTCGCATTATTATTATTAATTCTCAACGGCATTTATTTTGTATATTTTCCTCGCAATTATGCAAAAAATGCTATTTTTGCTGAAGAAATGAAGTACTAACAATTTAACCTTTATAAAATGAAAAACACTTGTAAAATTTTGATGGCTCTGTTTGTAGTTATCTTTTTTGCTTATTCGGTAAATGCTCAAAAGACAAAAGCATTCCAGGGAACAATTACTTATGATATTACTTATACCGGTGCAAATATCACTCCTGCTGAGAAAGCTCAGCTTCCAGTTACATCAACAGTTACTGTAAAAGATTGTAAAACGAAAACAGAAATGGTAACGGGACCAGTTACACAAGCCGCTATTACTGATGGTGCAACAAAATCTGAAATAGTTCTTATTGACTATATGGGCACTAAGTATGCTTTAAAACTTTCAACTGCTGAAATTTCTGAAGGAATGGCAAAAGCTACAATGCCAAAGGTTACGCTTACACCGGATACAAAAGTCATCGCAGGCTTTACCTGCAAGAAAGCAATTCTTACTACTGTGCAAGAAGATAGCAGCATAACCAAAGACACTATTTATTATACTGAAGAAATTGGATGCTCAGACCTGAATTTTTCTTCAACATTTAAAGATATTCCCGGAGCAATTCTTGAGTATACTGAGTATATTGCGCAAATTGAAGCTACTTCAGTTTATAAAGCAAAGGAAGTTAAGAAAAGCAAAATATCTGATAATATTTTTCTGATTCCCAGCGATTATCAGGAAGTAACCAAAGAAGAATTTAAAAAAGCATTTGGCGGTGAATAATTATCCGAATCTATAGAAAAATCCCCCATTCCGGGGGATTTTTTTTGTTTAAAAGTATTCCATTATTCATTAAAGGTTTTTTTTACCTTTGCAAATTAGGAACCACGCTATAAATGGCAGACGCAGAAAACAAGTTTAAAAAAAATACACTCAAAAACGAAGAGAAGGAATCCCCTGCTCCCGAAAAAAAAGCCATCAAGACCAAGAAGGCTAAGGAGCCCAAGGAAACCAAGGCTGAGCCAAAGCCAAAGCATAATGTTGCAAGGTTTGCTTTCCTGAAAGATGAAAGGTTACATAAAGTGACCGGCCTTTTTTTCCTGATTCTTGCTGTTTATTTACTATTGGCATTTGTTTCCTATTTGCTCACATGGCAAATTGATGACAGCCATGTGTCAAGATCAGCCTCCTATGCTATATTCAATAATGAAGATAAAATCTCTAATTGGATGGGGGGCATGGGTGCATATATATCATTTATTTTTCTAAAGCAATGGTTTGGTGTTGCTTCGTTTCTTTTTGTAATGGTATCTCTTGTCACGGGATTGAAATTATTACTAAATATTCGCCTTTTGCCTATCAGCCTTACATATAAATATTCTTTTTTCGGACTTATTTGGTCCTCAGTCGCAATTGGTTATGTATTAAAGAATCCAGATTACCTGATTCTCGGAGGATTATTTGGATTTCAGGTCAATATCTGGCTTGAAAAAATTATAGGAAATATCGGCAGCGGATTATTGTTATTGTTTACACTATTAAGTTTTTTAATAATAGCTTATAATCTTTCATTCAAATGGTACAAAAGGAAAATTTCAGAGATTGAAGAAGAATCAGAAGAAGATCAGAATGATTCAGAATGGCCTGATATTGAAGAAGAAACAGATGTTTTCAAAAAAAATGTCCTAATTAAAGAAAAAATAAAAGATAATAATAAGAAAGACGAAGAGATTAAGAAAACTATTGAATTTGAAGTAAAAGTAAAAGAAGTTGAAAAAGTTCCTGAAGAAACAAAGCAAGAAGAAATAAAAACCGCGATTAATATTCCTGAAGATAAAGAGAACACAAAAGACAAGGACAATATAGAGTTTACAGTTGAAAAACCAGTGACAAAAACTAATTCCGAAGAGGAAATCACGGCTGAAAAACTAGTAGCTGAAATTGGCCCATTCGATCCTAAACTGGATTTACGTGATTTTAAATTGCCAAGTGTTGATTTGCTCGATGATTATGAAACAAGCTCTGTAGGTGTACAAAAAGAAGAACTGGAAGAGAACAAAAATAAAATTGTTGAAACCCTTAACAATTACGCCATACAAATTGAAAAGATCAAAGCTACCATTGGCCCAACGGTTACCCTGTATGAAATAATACCTGCACCTGGCGTTAGAATATCAAGGATTAAAAACCTTGAAGATGACATTGCTCTAAGTCTTTCGGCACTTGGAATTCGTATCATTGCTCCTATTCCTGGAAAAGGCACTATCGGAATTGAAGTTCCTAACCAACGTCCTGAAATAGTGCCAATGAAGGCTATTTTGTCGTCGGATAAATTCATAAATAATTCATTTGAATTGCCAATTGGTCTAGGTAAAACGATTGCAAACGAGAGTTTTGTTACCGACCTTACCAAAATGCCTCACCTACTGGTTGCTGGAGCAACTGGACAAGGAAAGTCTGTTGGCCTTAATGCAATCCTTACATCCCTGCTTTTCAAGAAGCATCCATCGCAATTAAAATTTGTTCTTATCGACCCCAAAAGAGTTGAACTTACATTGTATTCAAAGATAGAAAGGCATTACCTTGCAAAGCTTCCTGATCTTGAAAATGCAATTATTACGGATACGAAGCAGGTGGTGCGAACTCTGAATTCATTATGTATTGAAATGGATGCACGATTAGATCTGATGCATGATGCAAGGGTTAGAAACATCAAAGAATATAACGAGAAATTTGTTGCTCGGAAATTAAATCCAAACGAAGGACATCGATTCCTTCCTTATATAGTGCTGGTAGTAGATGAATTTGCTGACCTTATCATTATGGCAGGGCGTGAGATTGAAACTCCGATAACCCGTCTGGCACAATTAGCGCGGGCAATAGGCATTCACCTTATAATTGCGACACAACGACCTTCAGTAAATATCATTACAGGAACTATTAAAGCTAACTTCCCAGCACGGCTTGCATTCAGAGTAATTTCGAAAATAGATTCAAGGACAATTCTAGACACTGGTGGCGCTGACCAGCTTATAGGACGTGGCGATATGCTATTATCTACAGGAAGTGATTTGATCCGCCTACAATGTGCATTTGTAGATATTCATGAGGTTGAAAAAATTACCGAATTTATTGGTGAACAGCGCGGCTATCCCGATGCATTCCACTTGCCTGAAGTAGCGGAAGAAGGCAATGAAGACATAAAAAACCAGGATCCTTCTGAAAGAGATGAACTGTTTGAAGAAGCAGCAAGGATTATTGTAACACACCAGCAAGGTTCAACATCACTGCTGCAGCGTAAACTAAAGCTTGGTTACAATCGTGCAGGTAGAATTGTTGATCAGTTGGAAGCTGTCGGAATCATCGGAGCATTTGAAGGAAGTAAGGCAAGGGAAGTGAAAATTCGTGATCTTGAAAGTTTGGAACAGTTTTTGAAAAGCATAAATCAGATTTAAAAATTCACATGATGAAAAAGATGAAAATTATTGGACTATCAGTCCTATTATTTAGTGCAATTGGATTTAAAGCATCAGCACAGGACGATACCAAAGCAAAGACAATTCTCGATGGCGTAAGCGCTACTATGAAAGCCTATACCACAATGAAAATTGAATTCACCTACACAATGTCCAATGCCAAAACAAATGTAAACGAGTCGAAGAATGGTATTATCCAAATAAAGGGAGCAAAGTATCATCTGGAAATTGGCGGTCAGACTGTATTCTGTGATGGAAAAACTGTATGGACATATCTGAAAGATGAGAACGAAGTTAATATCAATAATGCTTCAACCCAGGAAGACGCTACTAACCCAACAACTATCCTCAACAATTACAGTATTAATTTCAAACCAAAATGGATTAAAGATGTTATAGAAGGTGGTAAGACCATTGCTGTTATTGATATGACACCGATCAAAGGAAAATCCTATTCAAAAGTTCGTTTGAATATTGATAAGGTTGGTAAGCAGATAACAAGCACCACTATTTATGATAAAAACGGTTCTACTTATACTTATAAAGTTACAAAATTCACAAGTAACCTTGCGATGGCTGATGCATTATTTACATTCAACAAGGCCGATTATCCAGGTGTAGAAGAAAACGACATGCGTTAATTCAAATAATATTTACAATCAAAACCCGGTTATTCAACCGGGTTTTTTATTTAATTCATTTTCACTTTTTCCATTACTTAATCCAGATTATTCAGTAGAAAATCCTTCAACAAACTCTCGGCAAGTAAACGGTTTATGCTCATGATTTAAAACGCAAACTATGCTTATTACCAGAAAACTGGGCACCCACACTGTAAGATCTTAGAGGAAAGGAAAATGTATTCTTTTAATAATTTAGAAGTAATTTAATGTATTAAAAATCAAAAACCGGCTGTCTCCAGCCGGCCTTTGCTCTACCCTCTTTTTGTAGTTATGAAAAGTATCAGAAAAACTACAATATAATAACGGGGTTAAAATATCAATATTGTGTACTATTTATTTTTTTACCAAATTTTTGCTCTTTTATCCGGAGCAAGATATAATGCATCATTTGTACTTATTGCAAATGCTTCATAAAACTCAGGAATATTGCGGACCACAGCATTTACTCTGGCCATGCCCGGTGAATGAACATCTTCTTTTAACCTGCGCATTAATTCTTTATCGCGGATAGTCATTCTCCATACCTGTGCGAATGAAAGGAAGAAGCGCTGCATTGGAGTGAAGCCATCAACTTTTGCGGTATCGCTGGTTTTTTTCAGAACTGATTTCAGTGCATTCAAAGCAACGGTAATTCCACCCACATCGGCTATGTTTTCGCCAAGGGTAAGGCTTCCGTCAACATGAAGGCTGTCGAGAATTTTATAATTATCATATTCATCAACCAGGACTTTGGTTTGTTTAATAAAGCTTTCAGCATCGTCCTTTGTCCACCAATCCTTGAGGTTACCATCTTTATCATACTGGCGACCTTCATCATCAAATCCGTGAGTCATTTCATGACCTATAACAGCACCGATAGCGCCGTAATTTACAGCAGCATCAGCATCTTTATTGAAGAAAGGTGGTTGCAGGATTGCAGCAGGAAATACAATTTCATTTAAGTTTGGATTATAATAAGCATTTACAGTTTGCGGTGTCATATGCCATTCCTGTTTATCAACAGGTTTCCCGATTTTAGAAAGCAAGTAAGTGAATTCAAATTTATCGGAATTCATAACGTTCTTCACATATGAATCGCGCGACACTTCCATTTTGGAATAATCTCTCCATTTGTCAGGGTAACCAATTTTCACATTCATTATTTCAAGCTTTGCCAAGGCAGCTGTCTTGGTTTCTTTGCTCATCCATGTAAGTCCCTGTATTCTTTCTTTGAGAGAAGCTTTTAAATTATTAACAAGTTCAACCATTGAAGTTTTTGCATCAGCAGGAAAAAATTTATCAACATACACTTGTCCAACAGCTTCGCCTAAGCCTCCGTTAACAGCATTCATAACGCGTTTCCAACGGGGCTGCATTTTTGTTTTTCCTGACAATACCTTAGAATAAAAATCAAAATGTTCCTTTTCAAATGCAGAACTTAAATATGGTGCATTGCTATTGATAAGATTCCATGTAAGGTAAGTTTTCCAGTCCTCAATGCTTATTTCTTTCATAATCTTGCTCATGGCTTCAAAGAATGAAGGCTGACCAACATTAATGTCGCCGGGTTTTGCCAAACCAATACCGGTAAAATATTCGCTCCATTTTATTTCAGCAGATTTTTTCTGCAATTCATCAAGTGTAAATTTATTATACCCCTTTACAGGATCGCGCAATTCGAGCCTTGTCCAAGATGCTTCTGCAAGTTTTGTTTCAATTTTCACAATACTTTCCTCATAAGTGGTTGCAGTTTTTTCATCTTTACCCATGAGCATAAACATATTTACAAGATGCTTTTTGTAACCATCAAGAATTTCTTTTGAACGTGCATCCTTGTTTAAATAATAATCTCTGTCGGCAAGACCAAGTCCACCCTGACGAAGCTGAGTGATAACCATTGCACTGTTCTTTTCATCCTGAGCAGCATAAATGTAAAACAACGGATATACTCCTACTGTATGCAGGTGGGCTATTTCTTTCTGAAGGTCTTCTTTGGTTTTAACAGCATCAATAAGTTTGAATTCATCATCGAGAGGTTTTATACCATCTTTGTCGATTTTTGTTGAATCCATGCCAGAAGCATAAAAATCACCAATCTTTTTTGTATTACTGCTTTTATCTGCCTTTGTATCCTTTGAGGATTCTTCCATAATAGATTTAAGATCGGTGTAATTTTTTTCAATCAGCACCTCGAAAGCACCATAACGGCTGTATTCATCGGGTACGGGATGTTTTTTTATCCATCCGCCATTGGCATACAAAAAGAAATCGGTGCCTGGCTTTACACTTTTATCCATATTAGCAGTGTCGATTGCCGCAACAGCATCTTTCTTATCCGCTTTGTTTTTACAATTTGTCAATCCGGTCATTGCAATTAGAAATGATAAAATGATTAGACTTGTTAGTTGAATTTTTTTTCTTTTCATAGTGAATATTTTTAGTGATCAAAAATATCAAAATGATGTTTACGATTGGTTAAAATTTTGATGAAAACGGTATAAAGGCTGTTTTGACTGCCAAAATGTTGAAACTTTTATGTGAAAAGATAAAAACGATAGTTGATTATTTCACAATCGGCTTGCTTTTAATGGTGTTCAGTTTAATATTGAGGCCTATATTAAGGATAAACGGATCAAAAGTTACTAAGTCGCTTGCTGAAGCAAGTACCGGAAAGGAAAACCCAATCTGTGTAATAAATTTTACATTTTTATAACCGATCTTTCCTGTCAGAACAGGTTCAATAAAAATACTTTTTTGCGCTTTATAATTTGTTCCGCCATAGTTAAAATCGAAATATTTCACAAAGCATGCACGTAATGACATAGCTCCGTCGAAAATATCAGATGTTGCACCAATATTTGGCTGAATAAAGAATTTTCCGTACCTTCCATTCACATTTTGCCAGCTCGAAGTGTTGCCCTGATCATAATCCTTTGTGTCGCCATACCCCAGACCACCATAAACTTCAAGCCTTCCAGAACGCCCCACTTTATTATAGTATCCACAGGCAAGTTCACCCAGATTGTGCACATGCATTTTAGCACTGTCAAGAACATTGCGGTTTCTGCTGGCAAAGGATGTGTTTGCCATCAATGCTATTTTATCTGTGAGGCCATAAGCACCCTGAAAATCCAAATGGCTGGTTCCAGTTAAAACAGAAGCCTGAACTTCACCTTTTGTGCTGATAAGTGGCACATTTGCCGCATTCGGGATATAAATTGTTGAGCATGATGTAGCACTTAAAAGCACTACGGCCAGAATGACAAAACGTATTTTCATAAGCAGAATTAATGGCTAACTATTATTTTTTTTATTGAATTCTTCATTTTTGTTGTGACTGAAATAAAATAAATTCCATTATCAAATGATGACAGATCAAGGATAAATCCATTGGCTGACTTTTTCAAATCGGTACTATTATATCTGCCAATTAATTTTCCCATTGAAGATAAAATTGAAATCTCAAATGAATTCTCCTGTTGATTCATATTTATATAAACCCTGCCATCAGAAGGATCAGGTATTACTGAAAAGATATTATTTTCCTGCTGTTCAAGAATACCGGCAGGAATTCCAGGGCACAATTGATCAAGCGCACGCATACACACATAGGGTACAAAATTATCGGCATGTGCAGCTGTTACATATTGATTTATGAGTGGAACTTGTGTAAGATATTCTATTGAAAAAACTTTTTTATTATTTGCAAGCCATTCCTGCAGTTGGCTCAGCCTGTAGGAATCGGGATTAAAAGGATTATCTTCATCAAGATTTCCAAAACAAAACACATCCTCTACTCCTACTGCATTCACCGCATTGAAGTACGCTGTTTTTTTTGATGCCGAAACATTTGTTGAATTAATAATATCTTCAGCATTTTGAGGAATTATTATAAAGTTGCTGTTGCCGGTTTCAGCGTTTACGTGATCCCTCAGATTTTTTACAAACTGCATCATCAGCGTATCAGCATAGGGTTGCTGGGGATTCTCAACCATCCAATAATAATAAGCATCTACAATGTCAAGATAAATACCGTCAAATCCCTGATTAATTATACTGTCAGTATAGGAGAAAATAATATTCTGCCAGGCAGGGTCCCAGAATTTCACTTTGTAATTCCCTGCCCAGTCGGGGTTTTCAGGCCCCAACCATGAAGGAGGGGAAGTGATCCATGAGCTTTGCCAGTAATAACGGTAATCTTCAGCTTCACCAATTGACAAATAAGATATTACCTTTTTCCCGCTAGATTTAACCTGGGCGATTTCGGCAGGAGTGAATTTTCCAGCATCCGTTCCATCAACAGAATAATCAATTATAATAAGTTCAAAGCTTGTGTCAGCCGCAATTGTTGAAATATTTATGCCCTGCAGCTGGTAAGCCCATGTCTTCATGTTCATCAGCGACTGCGATTGTGCAAATGAAGCAGAAACGAATATTATTAAAAAAAGCAGTATTAATGTTTTCTTCATTTGAGCCTCTAAAATATTTAAATCTTTAACTTTGAACCTTAACTTCTTACCTGGCTCTCACAGGCACAGTAAGTATCACATTCATTTTTGTTGCCTGACCATTTTGTATTCCCGGAACATATTTCAAATGTTTTACAATCTGCAAAACTTCCTCATCAATACCATAACCAACTCCACTTAGCAAGGCAATATTTGAAAGGGTGCTATCAGCCATCACATCAAAACTTATCATCACATTACCCCCTATATTTTTTGCAATCGCTGAATCGGGATAATGAATGTTCATAAAGAAATATGAGTACAATGCCTGATCGCCTGCTTGGAAGAATGGCTCCTGCTGGGTTACAGCAGTATAATTCACATCATAAGGATTCTTCTGTTGTGTTTTGTTGTCCTGGCTATCGGCAAATAATGGTATACATAAAATAAAAATGAAAAGTACTTTTATCTTCATAATTTTCTTTTTATAAAGTAAAAGTAAGAATTTTATTAAATATACTTTTGTAATAAAGTACTTAAAAGTGGGGGAAATCAACTGTAAGAACAATGGAGTAGTAATAATACACTTAAGGCTTGAAAACTATACTTGCAGAAATCCAGACTAGGGTCATACCTATCTAACTCAGGAAAGCAGATCATGAAATTTTAAACAGATTTTATTTCTTTGAAATATCTGTAATCTCAGCAGGTATACCCACTGAACACCCTTTTGGGTTAGGCATCTTGAGTGTACGGTAATTAAAAAGTATTACTAACCCATCAATATCAAATTCGGGAGCTAATGTATCACGTGGAATTAATGTAAGTGGTTTATCCTGATTCTCAAGATTAACAAGAATTACCGTAGAACAGCCACCTTCGCGGTATTGGTGAGAAACTTTTCCAAGTGTTGTTCCTGAGGGTGTAACATCAACAATATTAACTGACATTGTTTTTTGTTTTGTCTTACATCCTAGTAGTATAAAAAGACTTATCGCAAAAAGAAAAATAAAAAGTCTCATAAAATTGTATTAAAAAGACTCATACAATTTCATTCCTTTGAGAAATGAGCATGTATGAGTCTCATATTTAAAAAAAATTACTGTATTGCGACTTTTACCACCTTCTGATAATCAGGTGTACCAATTCGTACAAGATAGATCCCTGATTTAAGACCGCTCGCATTAATACTGGTTTCAAATGATTTTAAAACAGGATTTATTTTACTTTCGGAAATTTTCTTTCCAGAAATATCATAAAGTTGAACCACATTTTCATCGTTGTTTTTCAGATTTGAAGCTTTAATCTCGATGTTATTGCCATTCTGAACAGCAGTAACAGATGTAACTGCGGCTGCGTCCTCATCTATACCAACTGTACAAGGAGCTATCTGGAATGAATAAATATAAGTCCTTGAATTACCTCCATTGATATACATTCCTGTATGCCAGAACGTGTTATCATCAGAAGGGTCAATTGATGTTTGTGAATAATCACCAAACCGATTGCTTCCGCTTTTAGATCCCGTACCAGTAACCACAACTGTTTCAGCCAGTGACATTGTACCCAGTGGATCTGACGGAACTCTGCCAGTATAGGCTAAACTGACAGGAATAGTGCTTGATGCTTTTGCATAACATAAGGCAATATCCCCGTTGCAATCCATGGCAGCACTACCATTCCAGCGATTGGCGGCATCGGGTGCGTAGATTCCTTCCTGGTATAGTGACCACACACCGGAGGTTTGATCCTGCCTCAACTCTACCCATTTTATACTGCGTTGGGTGGCACTTAATTTTACACCCCAGTTAAGCACAACCCTGTTTGTTCCAATAAAACTGTTCCATTGTGCACGAAACATGCAAACACCACCAAGTCCATCGAGTTTTTGTGAACCAGGTTGAGTAATATCATCCCAACTTGAATTGTATGAAGCATCAAAAGCAGCTGTAGGCAATGTAGCATCTAAGGTAATTGTTGCAGCAGGTGTTGTTCCCCAGGTAACGCCCATTGACCAGATTTTAACACCATCAATTTCACCAGTTCCCCAGGCATTATCGGTATAACTGAATAAAGGGCAACGCTGGCCGGCCGGAGGAATAACTCCATCAGCGTCTCCCGGTAAAGGAAGCCAGAACCCAAATCCTGCACCAGTAGGTTCTGTAAAGGTTTTAGTAATTGACCTTGCACTAGGCGAACCAGTAAGCATAGCATCACGTTCAAAACAATAAACAATTCCACTTCCGTTATTTGAAGTCATGTAATATCCATCATCCCACACAGAAAATTTTAAATAATCAGGCATCTGTGTAGCAGTAAACTGATATGAATACCAAGCTCCTGCGGGGTTATTTGTTGCAGATACAGCAAGTGCAAAACCACTCCATCCATCCAATTGAGCAAGAAACCAGCGGTCTGCAAATTTATCATACAGTACTACGGGATCACCATCGGTTCCGCTTCCTGTTACTGTTCCAACACTTCCCGTATATGTAGCCGTTCCAGTACCGGTTTTACTGTACACAGCAAATGGCGTTGCATTCACAGCCTGTACATATTGTGTTAAACCTACCGCTCCAGATGGGTCTAACGGATCAGCATTACCGTTTTGCCCTGGCCACTGCTTGATAACTGCGAGAGGAAGACGTGTTCCCATTGTCCTCTGTATTGAGGCTGAATCGTTGCCATATTCAGACCCGTCAGCAACAGTGTATTTAAATGTCTGTGCTTTTCTGTAATCCCTGTCATGCATTTCTTTTATTCCTTCAAAATCAATTTTATCAATTTGATTCTGGCTTAAAAGCATGTTCAGCGATTGTGTTATTTTGAATGATTTCGCTGTAGATACAACCGTAGGACCGTCAATAACACCGGGCCCGCTGGTAGGAAGGGTCTTTTGTGCATTCAATCCGCCTATGATTAACAGGCATGAAATAAAGAGTGACTTTTTTTTCATATGAAGAGGGTTTAGTTTTAGTTAATAGTAAACAATTTTCATGCATTGGTTGCATGAACAATAAAAAATCGCTTTCAGAGAATTTGACAATAAAGTTCGGGATTTCCAGCGGAGAAAGCAACAAATAAATTGTTAAATCTTATATTGCAAAGGTTTCAAAGGGATTCAATCGTACTAACTCGGCGCAGTTCTCGCGGATTTATTCACAATCAGAATAATTATTGTACTGCTTAACGCTGCGAAGAAACACCAGACCGAAGGGACAGTTTCTTTAAAATAAATATTCGTAATAATAAACGAAATTACTATTGCAATACCAAACCATTTCATCTTTCCTACACTGGAAATAAATTGAGGAATAGCCGTTGCTACGAAATATGGCAGAATGCTTATGAATGGAAGGTTGTAAGGATAATCCACATTATAATGCACATGCAGAAACATTGCCTGGGCACTGATATTTCTGAAAAACATAACATAAATCATAAAGAGCGAAATAAGTCCGCCCATCAATAAAAACAAAAACAGTACTCTTTTTCGCATTTTATTTTTCTCTAACAAGAAAACCGACAGCGGAAGAAATACGGGCCACAAGATCAACGCAAAAAATAAAAAAAAATAAATTGAGGTACTTGTAACGACTATACTACTGGCATTATTGATCGAGAGCCATACAAGCCCTTCAGTAAACTGCTGTATAGCGAATAGCAATGGAATAGCTGCAAACAAACGAATTGAAGGATCTATAGCTTTCATAATAACCGCAGCGCCTGCAGTTGCCAATATTCCACTTGCTATAAAACTTGCTGTTGCCGATATACACATAAAGCAAAAGTACTTGTTTCCAAATAAAAAAGAGGAATGATTATTTTCCATTCCTCTTTTTTATTTTTTCTTATTTGGTGAATTTCTTTAAAACGTCCTTCATCGCATCCTTATGCACCATAACTATATCAAGTCTTATTTTCAATCAATTAGGTAGGTCAAGTAACAGAAGAGTAACACAAAAATTATTTTCATTTCTAAAAGAAACATAAAAATCTCATGTTTATGGACACACTGAACTTTATAAAACACTTCACTATTTTAAAATCACAATATAATTCACTCTTTGCTCCAATTCTCTTCCACTAACACCATACAATTTAATTTTCAAAAAGGAATTATACTTCAAACCTGAATACCTTGGTCAGTGCATCCTTCCGAACAACATAACTATTTGTTCTATCAAGGAAAACTTTATTGCAATCTTCAGCGAATCCAAACCATTCGGCAAACCTTTCGAACGATCGCAAAATATAACAATCTGCAAATTCTTCTTCGGGTGTAATGTCATCATGCAACGAGATCATATAAATAAAATTTGGGAAAGCCTTTAAAAACTTATCAGCATAATACCGTTTGGGTCGTCTTCTATCACCGAATTTATAAAGTAAAAACATTGTAAATCCCCATCCAAACTGCCCAACCTGGAAATCAGTATAACCATCATTCCATGCCCAGTTGAATTCGGTGGTATAGCCTTTAAGAACTTTCTGAAAAAAATCTGTTCTGTTTTCATTCTTCAAATACATCATTCCTGGCTCGGTCAATAATAAATTTCCTTTCACCTTTTTTAAAATCCCGGAAACTCTCGCTGCATGATGAGCAGTCCTTATCGAAGGCACATCAATTTCCCTTCTTAGTTTTGAAAGACCATCTTCAATAAAATCATCAGGGAGAAATTTATATTCATATAATTCATATAACACTTTTTTTGGTAATTCTCCACGAGATGTTAGTTTAATTGAACCTTCACGCTGAACAACTTTAATCAATTCTTCGGTAAGCCTGAAAAACGGAATAGCATTCTTCGTGTCATCATCAATAGTTGCATTTAATTTAAGAGGTGAAGTATCGTCGAAAGGACTGTACAACAAATTACGGATTTCAGTTGTTGTCCTTCCGCAGAAATCATCAATCGGTTTGTTTTCAAACAAAACTCTTAATGGTTCAAACCTGGGTTCATCCAAAAAATCCATGGCAATTATTTTTTGTAAAGTTTTACAAATATCAGTTTTTATTTTATTGAGGAATACCTGATTGCTAAACAATTTTTGAAATTGAAAAATGAAAAGAATGCTGAATTTACCAGTTATAGTCGAAATGTTACCATCTACATGCTATAACCTACCAGTTATCAAATGGCTCATTGATTTTTGAATTAAAGTATCTACTTTGTAGAATTAATTTTTAAAAAAAATCTTGCAAAAGCTATTTTCCTGCATTACATTGATAAAGTTTTTTTGATTAAAATTCCGTCATTAAATTTTTTCACTATGAAACGCATTCAACTTGTTCCGGTAGTTCATCGCAATGAAATGCGGCTGTTGGTAAAATTTGATTATGATTCTGAACTTACTGGTATCATAAGGAAAGTGCAGGGTTCAACGTTTAGCAATACTCAAAAGAGTTGGCACGTGGCTGATACAAAGGAAAACGTATATGAGATTATAAACATATTCAAAGGCTTTGCGGAAGTTGATGCTTCACTGGCATTTGAAAAAATTCCTTTTCTGAGGGATCACACACCTTTGAAGAAGCCGGAATTAGTAAGTGATAAGATACAAGCTCCAAGTCCCAAGCCTCAAGAAGAAAATCAGAATGTAGAAGTAAGAGTTCAGAATGAAGAATTAAATGTTGAAAAAAAAGGTGAACCATTATTTAATCCATTAAGAAAATCAGATGTTGTATACATTGATATTATTGATGAAAAGAAAATAATTCTGAAATTTCCTTTCGCAAAAGCTCATGTTGCAAAAATGAAAACCTTACCCTTCTATTTTTGGGATGCAAATAAAAAACACTGGACTTTTCCTTACTCTTTAAAAGTAAAATCGGAAATCGAGAACTACTTTGGGCAGTTTGGATTTAACATCGAATGCCGTTTTATAAATACAAAATCAAAAGAAATAAAGGAAAAGAAAAATTATACGAATGATAAGAAAATACCCGATGAATATATGGAGATGCTTACCTTGAAAAGATATAGCATAAATACCATCAATACTTACAAAACGGCTTTTGAGGGCTTTATCAATTATTATAAAACAAAAGAACCTGCTGATATCAACAATCAGGAAATTACGGATTATTTGTTGCACCTGGTTGAAAAAAGAAAGGTATCGGCTTCGTATCAGAACCAGGTAATAAACGCAATAAAGTTTTATTATGAGAAAGTTTTGAAGTTGGAAAAACTTCCTTACATATTTATTGACCGCCCTTTTAAAGACAGGACATTGCCAACTGTACTAAGTGAAGAAGAAATACAAAATATAATAAACAGCATAGAAAACCTGAAACATAAAACAGTAATATTAACCTTGTATTCGGCGGGATTACGCATAAGCGAACTGCTAAATTTGAAGATGGCTGATATTGACAGTAAAAGAAAAGCAATTATTGTAAGGGGAGCAAAAGGAAAAAAAGACCGGCACTCTTTGTTATCGGAAAAATTATTAATATATTTGAGACAATATTATAAGGAGTATAAACCAAAAAAATGGTTATTCGAAGGACAGGCAGGCGAACAATACAGTTATGAAAGTTGTTACAAAATATTACGTATTGCGTGCGAGAAAGTTCAAATAATAAAGAGAGTGGGGCTGCATACGCTAAGGCATAGTTTTGCAACCCATATACTAGAAAGAGGAGGTGATTTGAGATACATTCAGGTATTATTAGGACACAGTTCTCCAAAAACAACAGCCATTTATACACATATTACAAGTAAGGGTATGGGAGAAATTAAAAGTCCTCTTGATAATTTGGAAATATAAAGCGGTATAATTTCTTTAACAGTGAAAAGTTATTTTTTTTGAATAAAAAATGAAAAAACACAAAATATCAACTGGCTTATTATCAGTATTCTATTTTAACAAAAATGAATTGTTTTACCTCGAAAAACTAAATAGGATATTGTTGTACCAGGTAAAACAACACATACGTTAGCTTGCATTCATCAGGCTAAGACTCGGTAAAACTGCAACATTCCAGAATTGATAATAGAAAAAACAAGGTAGTTCTTTGACAAGGGACAGCGGGTGATTGAGACGGAACAGCTTTAAGAGAAATCAGAAGGATTTTGGCTCAAGTCTTAGACGGTGATACCGTGAAAAGATCGCTCTTTTAGACGTAGCGACGTCCCTAAGACTTGGCAAAGTTATAAGATAAATTTTATAAAATCAAATTTTTTTATGACTTTGAAAAGCTGTGAGGTGATTGAACCCGCTGTGGATAGTGGGATTGACAAGAACTAAATTTTTTTTATAATTCTGTCTTGATTAATGACTGATAACAATACCCATATTGCTTCAATAATTAATCAATGAATGTAGGCAGATTTTTAATAAAGATGGTTAGCCCGATGAACGACGTCATTACTTGTTATTGGTAGTGCGTGTGGTATGAACTCAAGCTAACTCTATATTGTTTCAATGCCTGGATTCTACTCATTTTTATTTTTTGTGCTGTTAAGAATTTATATCTTTGGGGTGATGAGCAGAATCTATTAAGACAGGCACTGAAACAATACTGTCTCGTTATAAGCCATTTTTAAAAAGACGATGAAACAAATTTTGATCTCAGTTTTGATTTTATTTTTTCTATCATGTTCGACTCAGACGAACAAGTTGGAGGAGGACAAACAAACATTTAAACTGGATGACAAAAAACAAACATTAAAATTACAATTCGTTGAGTGGGCGTGTGCGTGTGCAAACTGGGCGACAATAGATGACATTAATAAAGCAAAAAGTACTGGCAGACTTCCTGAATATTGTTTGTTCATTGAACCAGCAGACAAAAAATTGACTCTACCTGACACGATTGGTTATAATGGAGACATTGTTGAATTTACCGGACAATTTTATACTGACAAAGGATTTCCAAATAATTTCATTAAGACAGAGGAACCGGTTGACAAGGCACGAGTGTTTAGATATTTTAGTTTTAAAGTAATTAAGAGTAACTTTAGGGCGATGATTGACTCAACAAATAAGAATGACAAAAAAAACGGCTTATAACATCTAAGGTTTCGTGTGGCTGGAAGCCCAACATGAAACCAAGTTAGCAGGCAATCCCGCAAGCATCAAGGTTTACACAAGCAATAAATATTATGGGGTTTTAATTATTTTGGAGCATTCCG
>Ga0224525_1000023_pt1 | contig 131355 bp, 116 predicted proteins | sample CFST100metaG_FD_179874 | JGI IMG/M metagenome (GOLD analysis project Ga0224525, IMG submission 179874) | Peat soil microbial communities from Stordalen Mire, Sweden - C.F.S.T100 | ecosystem: Environmental > Terrestrial > Soil > Wetlands > Peat | place: Sweden: Norrbotten County, Stordalen Mire...
ACATTTCTGGAAATATTGCTGTATATCCAAATCCAAACAATTCGTATTTTGTTATTGAAATAAATAATTTACAGTTTACCAATGACAATAATACTCTCTCTATTTATAGTACTAACGGACAACTTGTTTTCGAAAATAAAATCGGGGAATCTTAATCCACTTTTGATATTACATCATTCCCAAAGGGAATTTATTATTTAAATGTCAGAAATTTGAAGAGTGCTTTTAACAGTAGAATTGTCAAGCAATAAAGAAACACATGCTGTATTCAACCAGTTCCTGAAAACGAAATAAAGAAATATATTTTATTTTATTTTTTTAAAATCTTTGACTCTTTTAACAAGGTCTGTATTTCGTTTTTATATACTATAAATACCAATGAGTAGATAATAATCAATTGAAAAGCTTCAATTATCATCCTGTTAATGTAAAAAGCAAATTGCTCTGAAATAATGACAATCAGGATGCTTATCAGTGGGAGCCAGATTAATTTTACTTTATTAAATGAATATTTAAATATTTTTCGGCTTTCGAAATATGTAAATAGAACTTGTAATATCTTTGCAATTAATACGGCATAAACAGCTCCTATCAAATCAAAATATTTTATAAAAATTATACTGATTATAATCTGGAAAACTGCAATAAAAAAATAAATCTTAGGTAGAACTTTTGTTTTTTTAAAGAACATAATTGGCGCATGATACATATTTAGCAACCCTCTTGTGGCAAAGCTAATACTGAGAATAGCTAAAAATCCAAATGATAAAAAATAATCTTTGTTATAGACTACAAGCGGAACTAACAAAGGAATAACAATAACCAGTAATGGAATTGCTAAAAGCGAAATAGCAGTAAACCCATTATGATACCTGTTAACTTCAATTGTGCTTTCTTTTAAATTGTTATCTTTCCATATGGTGTATATCTTAGGAAAAATTGCCTGTGCCAGACCTCCAAGAAAATAATCCAATAAGAAAGTGCATTTAATTGCAAAATCATAAATAGCAACTTTTGATGCATCCATATAATTGTTTATGACAAACCGGTCAAAATAGGATATGCACCAGATAAAGATGCCGTAAATAAACATCGGGAAACAAAATGAAAGAATCGGTTTTATCAATTCTTTTTTAAAATAAATTCCGAATTCTTTCGTGAAGAAATAAAAAGCAATTAAAAATATGCCGACACCCGACAGTAATCTTCCCCACATCGGACCGATAAGAGAGTCGGGATATAAATATAATCCTATCAGCGAAATTAAAATTGTCAAAATAAAATTTGAAAAATTAAGCCATAAAAATCGTTCTGATTTTTGCTGGGCAACTAAAAGTGTAGTATATGTTTTAAAATATATATTGAATACTGCTGTCAGCACCGACATAAAGCCGAAAGGGTAAAATGACAAACTGTCTTTGAAAATTAATTTAAATAAAATGTTTCCCGCCAGTACTGCAATTATTGTAATAAATGCGCCTAATATCAGAAGAACAGAAGATATAGTCCCTATATCCCTTTTCTGTTTCGAAACATCATCTTTGCAATCGAAAAAAAAAACACTGATAAATGAATCCAATCCAAACCCTGCAATAATCTGAAAAATAAAAGTCAAACTTATATACAGAGTTACAAGGCCGAAATTAGTAGTGGATAAAAGATTAGCATAAAATGGCAATAAAATTAACCCCGATGCTAATGGCAATGCACCCGCAATTGTATAAATTAACGAAGACTTTATAAATTTTTTTGAAATCATTTTATTGCCACATAAATGATGTTTTCAGTTAATTCGGCATTTTCCTTTTTAACGGTATATTCTTTTTTTGATGGATAAATATGTCGGTGATGTAATATAAGCGAGATAATATCTTTCACGAAAAAAGGCAAAAAAGCAGATAATTTCTTTTTAAAATTTTTATTATTCCCCTGATTTACATCAGAGACTGCAACGTTATACTTCCTCCTTGTATAATTGAACAAACCGAAAACATCAACATTGCTGAATAGGTCATTTAATAAATTTTTGCATTCATCAATGGACAATTCGTGTATATGAAAATAGTTCTTTGGAGCAATCATTTCCGGGCTTGTTACATCCTTGTTCGGCGTTGTTAAAATAAGTTTTCCGTCTTTTTTTAAAACTCTTGAAAGTTCTTTAATTGCGGTTTGCTGGAACTGTATTGGAATATGTTCAATTGTTTCTATACAAGTAATAACATCGAAATGATTGTCCTCAAATGGTAAATTAAGAATTGATGCATTCTGAAATTTAATGTTATTCTTTGCTGCATTCTTCTTTTTCGCAGCATCCAATGCCTTTTCATCAATATCGACACCAATAATTTCTTTTGCTTTGTTACTTAATATTGCAAGCCCGATACCTTCACCACATGCACAATCCAATACAAATTTATCTATGCAATGCTCAGCTGCATATTCATACCTGACTTCATGTTCAGCAATTTGGGTTTTGGATGGCCCGGAGTTATCAAGTCGTTCCTGATAGTTAGGGACGGTATAATTTTTTAAAAATATAATTTCTAAAAGTCCTTGAAATGCTCCTAAAAACCCTTGAAAAATTCTTTGAAGAAATAATGCCTGAAATACAATTCCAAATAAAGAAAGATAATGAGGTATACCTGACTTAGAATATGGTTTGAAATTTTTATTATATAAATAATGATGATTTCGAATGAGCATCAGGTACTTTTCTCTTACCCCGATTCTTGAAAATGAAGATGGGAAATGAGAATACCTAGCGTCACGGCAATAATATAATTTATAATTTCGTGAAACCCTGATTGAAAAATCTAAATCCTCAATGCAATATCTTTTTAAGTTTTCGTCAAAAAGAAAATTTTCAAAAACCTCTTTTCTGAAAAACATATTGCATCCGTTTACCCAGCATATTTCGCCAGATACTTGAGTTGTATAATCAATAGGATTTGCAAAACCAGATTTTAATATGTTGCCGCCCGATTCCAATGGTAAATAAAATATTTTTCTGAAAGCTTTAGATAACCGCGACATTCTAAATCCGAAATTTTCAAGGTTTCCGGTAAGTCCTCCTATTTCATTGTTTGTGTCATTTTCAATCACCTTAATTGCTTCTTTAAAATAATCCTGATGAAACACTACATCATCATCAGAAAATAGGATAAGATCACAGGAAGCATTTATAACACCAACATTTCTTTGATAAGTCAATCCGGCTGCAGACTTTACAACCTGCAAAATAATATTCTTAGCTAAAAAAGCATTTTCAAACGGTTTATAGTCAATGGATTCGATACCTGCATCAACAATAGTAATTTTATTTGGCATAAGTGATAAGGTGAGGATTGAATCCAAAAACCTTTTCATATCTTTGACTCTGTTGTATGTAGGAACTATGACTTCAATGGATTTCATTTTCTAAATGTTTAAAATCAATTACTTTGAATAGGTTTACAAAAATATTATTAATTCCGATATGTAATCGATAATAAAGAAATTTTATGTCCTCCTAACCCGTATTAAATATAATAAATTCAGGCTATAAAGACCTGTAATGTTTTAAAAAAAATTATATTTGCACTTAATTATCTTTTGTTATTTCTACTGTTGAAAATGAAATTTTTGTGAATAATATTGTGTTAATTACCGGTGGTGCTGGCTATATTGGAAGCGTTATTGCTGAAGTGTTCCTAAATAATGGTTTTAAAGTTATTGTAGTTGATAATTTAAGTGATGGGAAAATTGAAGCCGTTTCCAAGGAAGCTGTTTTTTTCCAGGAAGACTTTGGGAACCCATCAGTCCTGGATTCAATTTTTTCTAATTATAAAATTGATTTTGTAATACATCTTGCTGCATCAGCAAATGTTCCGCATTCAATTGTGGACCCGATTGAGTATTATGAAAACAATACGGCAAAAACAATTTTGCTGCTTAAAAAAATGATGAAATATAATGTTAAAAATATTATTTTTTCTTCCACTGCAGCTGTGTTCGGAGAGCCTGTGTATACGCCGATTGATGAACTACACCCTACAATTCCTATTAACCCTTACGGCCATTCTAAATTAATGCTTGAACAAATCATTAAAGATTGCAGCCTGGCATACGGCATGAATTATATTATATTCAGATATCTTTGTGTGGCTGGTGCAACTGAACTCCATGGTGAAGCCAGGCAAAACGAAACCCATTTAATACCTCTTGTTGTAAAAAAAATGCTACACAAGGAATCAAATTTATTTGTCTTTGGAAATGATTTTGAAACAAAAGATGGCACTGGCGTAAGAGATTATTTTCATGTACTGGATATTGCAGATGCCCATTTACTGGCAATAAATAAGATAGGTGAAGTAAAAAACAATATTTTTAATTTGGGCATTGAAGAGGGATATTCAGTTCTTGAAATTATAAATGAAGCACAACAGTTATTTAATGTTGAAATTGCTTATGAGGTCAGGGAAAGAAGAAATGGAGATCCTGCGATATTGGTTGCATGCACAAAGCATGCTGAAAAAACGCTTGGCTGGAAGGCCAAAAGAACTCTTAAGGAAATTATCACTTCAGCTTATAACTGGCAGAAGAACCCAAAATATTAATTAAAATGATTATATCACAAACGCCATTAAGAATCAGTTTTGTTGGAGGCGGAACGGATTTTAAAGAATTCTATTCCAAATATAAAGGACAGGTAATTTCTGCTACAATTAATAAGTATATTTATGTAATTGTAAAAAAAAGGTTTGATAAGCTGATAGTTCTGCATTATAAAGAAAACGAAATTGTACATAATGTTGATGAGATTAAACATGAACTAATCAGGGAAGCACTGAAAAAAGCCAGCATATTTGACAGTATTGAAATCATAACACTTGCTGATATTCCTTCTGAAGGCTCAGGGCTAGGTTCATCTTCATCAGTAACAGTCGGACTTTTAAATGCACTGTATAATTTTAAAGGAATCTCAGTCACTTCAGAACAGCTGGCAAAAGATGCATGCGAAATAGAAATAGACATTCTGGGCAAACCCATTGGCAAACAAGACCAATATATTGCTGCCTATGGAGGTCTTCGAAAATTTGAGTTCCTGCCTGATGAAACAGTAAATAATTTCAAGTATAATTTAACTGAACAAGAGTATCTGAAACTAGGTTCAAATATATTGCTTCATTTTACAAATAAAACCCGCAAAGCAAATGATATTCTTTCCGATCAGAAAAACAAAGCAGAAGCGAATTATAATGAATTAATGGAACTCGGAAGTTTAGTCAATGAATTGGATGAAAATATACATATTGGTAAATTTGAAATTATAGGCGATCTTTTACGAAAAAACTGGGAGATTAAACGAAAACTTGCTGTTGGAATTACGAATGATGATATTGAGAATATGGTGAATTTAGCAATGGCTAACGGCGCAACGGGTTGCAAAATAGCAGGGGCAGGAGGAGGAGGATTCCTAATGAGTTGCGTTCCCCGTGGAAACCAGGATGAATACAGGGCAGCTATGCAACAATTTATTGAATTGCCTTTTATGATAGGGCAATTTGGTTCACGAATAATTGTAAACTATTTGTAATAAATGAAAGCTTTTTTATTAGCAGCAGGTTTGGGAACAAGATTAAAACCCATTACAGATACAATTCCAAAATGTTTAGTTCCTATATGTGGGAAACCACTTTTGGGCTGGTGGTTTGATTTATTGGAAAAACACCATGTTGACGAAGTGCTCATCAATCTGCATTACCTGCCAAAACTTGTTATGGAGTTTGTAGCTTCATACCCTACACAAATTAAAGTTACTTTTTATCACGAAGAAAAATTACTTGGCAGTGCCGGAACACTCAGGGAAAATAACGGTTTTGTAAAAAATGAAAATGCATTTTTTATTTTATATGCAGATAATTTGACCAACATGAACCTGTCGGGCTTGCTCGATAATTTTACAAAAAGCAACAGTATTTTTGCGATGGCACTGTTTAAAGCTGCACATCCTGAATTATGCGGAATTGCTGAACTTGACGAAGATAATACTGTTGTTGATTTTGTTGAAAAACCAAAGAACCCAAAATCGGATCTGGCTAATGCCGGAGTGTATATTGCAAAACCTGAAGTGCTGGATTTAATTCCGGAACTTGAAATTTGTGATTTTGGCTTTCATGTATTGCCTATGCTTGTTGGAAAAATGAAAGGATATATCACAAATGATTATTTAATAGATATTGGGACTCTGGAAAATTTAAAAAAAGCAGAAGAATGTTGGCGGAAAATTAAAAACTAAACTATGGACTTTACAGCTTATTTAAAATATTTTAATGATGCATCAAAGGCAATTAATCCGAAGGAAATTGATAATGTCATTTCACTAATATTGCAGGCGTATAAAAATGACAAAACAATTTTTGTAATCGGAAACGGTGGCTCAGCTGCTAATGCATCTCATTTTGCTCAGGATTTATCTAAAGGAACAATTAAAACCATTAATCAGACAAAAAGGATAAAGGCATTGAGTCTAACCGACAATCTTCCTTTTATTTCTGCATTGGGCAACGACATAGGTTTCGATTCAATCTTTGAGCAACAACTCAGAACATTTGCTAAAGAAGGAGATTTATTGATTGCTATCAGCGGTTCGGGAAACAGTAAAAATATTATTAAAGCAATTGAATGGGCAAACAGCAATAATATTATTACTATTGGAATTTCTGGTTATGATGGAGGATTATTGAAAAATATAAATAATCACAATTTACATGTGGATTTAAATGATATGTGTACTGTTGAAAGCATTCATTCATTGTTATTTCATTTTATCATAATTGAAATAACGAATAAACTTCAAAACGAAATTTAATTATACCACTAATAACTTCCATATTTATTATGTCAAATGAAGTGTTTCTAAATACAATTCGGGAAGAAGAATTAAAGACTGCCTTTAAAAAGCTAAACTTAGAAACTTCAAATTATAACATACTGGATTTTGGAGCAGGCAATGGGTTGCATCTGGAAATACTGACGAAGATATTTAAATCAGCAACAGGTGTGGATATTGAGAATAGTTCGTTTAAAAATAATAGAATATCAGGGATAATAGAATATGATGGCATAACTCTGCCTTTTGCAGACAATAGCTTTGACATAATATTTTCTTCGAATACGCTGGAACATGTTGATAACCTTGATATAATTGAAAAGGAATTCGCAAGAATTCTTAAGGACAATGGAACCTGTGTGATAATTTTACCATCTCATTATTGGAAAATATGGACATTTCTAACTTATTATCTTCAAATCCCAATAATAATTTTCAATTTTTTTAAGAGAGCATTTGTTACTAAAAAAAAAAATTCACAAATTAATATTAGTTCAAACCTGAATCCTGGCATGAAGAATGAAAATGTCTTCAATAAAATAACTAGGTTTTTACTTCCTGAAAAGCATGGAGTTCGTGGTAACTATTTCACGGAATTTTTCTATTTTTACCCAAATTGGTGGGTGAAACATTTTAAAAATAATAGGTTTTTAATCCGGGATTTCTTTCCATTAGGAATAATTTATACAGGGAATGGAATTTTTTTAACTAAAATTTCTTTAGCAAGGAGAAGAAGTCTTGCAAAATTCATTGGCAGTACTTGTTATGCCTATATTCTGAAACTCGATCTAACAGGGAAAGCCAGGAACTAATTATAATTCATTCAAAACCCTTATCAGTTCCGCCTCTCGTCGTTCCATTGAAAAATTAGTAATAATAAATTCTCTTGCTTTAATTCCTGTATCCATTGCCAAAGCCCTGATAATAGCCTGTTCCAGCTCATCCACATTCCGCTTATAAACGATTACTCCTGTATCGCCAATAGAATCAGGTATTCCGTTCACATTCGAACCAACAGGGATACATTCAAAAAGCATTGCCTCACCAAGTGTATTTGGCATTCCTTCAGTGATTGAAGCCTGCACAAAAACTTTTGCCTCGTTAAAATATTTCATCAAGGTTTCAAATGGACAGAAGTAAGGAATCATCTTCAGGTTCGGAATTTTTGACACATTATATTTTTCTTCAAGCCAAGCAATATGATCTTGTTTTATTGCAATGATAACAAATTCTATCATTGGATTTCGCTGCGCCACCTGCACAAAAAGATCAAAACCTTTATTCTGAATATCGGAAATTGAATTTGTTTTCCCAATGGTAAGAACTAAATTCTGTTTCTTTTGAACATTCTCATCACGTTTGAATTTATCGATATCATAACCATTGTAGATCACTTCAATTTTTGATTTTAGTTCCGGGATATAATATTTTATTCCATCCTTCTTCCCGTTATCATCATAATAGTAATTCTCATGATATACGAGTGATTTATGATTTGGGATAATAAGACTGGCGTTTTTTAGTGCATATTTTACGCATGTACCTCGGAATTTTTTATAATATACCCCCTTCTTTAACTCCGGATAGCATATGGCTTCCTGTCCACCAATGAATATTATAAATTTCTTTTTAAATAGCTTAGCAACAAAAGCAATTACACAAGCATGATAATCAGCAAACCAAGTTACTATTGCACCAGCATTGCCTGCATTAAAAAGAAGAAATAGAAATAATTTCTTTAGTGACCATATAAAAGCAATGGGATTGCTGCTAATGGTCATTAAATAATTTTTTACTTCAAAATGTTTTTCAAGAAGTCGCTGGTCAGACTTGATAAATGTGGAATCGGAAGGTTTTATGAAAATTAATTTACTCATTTATATAAACCCTTATAGTAGTAAATGCAATTTTTTATTCCTTCTTCAAGCGATGTTCTAGGAGACCAGTTTAGTAAATTCTTTGCTTTGGAAATACCAGCAACTACATCATAAACCTCGTTTTCTCTTTTTATATTTCTGGACGTATATTCTTTGTTTTTGCCTGATGCTTTTACAATAGTTTTTATAAGATCTTCCACGCTTACAGAGTAACCATTACCTAAATTATATATATCATTTTTCCCTGAAATTGAGAAAAGCAATGCATCTACAAGGTCCTCAACATAAAGATAATCGCGTTTTGGAGAAAGTTCATTAACAGTTATTTTTTCTTTCTTATCAGACATTAACTGACTAATTATTTCCGGTACAAGAAAAACTTCGTTCTGACCCGGACCATAAACATTAAAAGGTCTAAAGACAGAAATTTTTAATCCATAATTATTTCTGTAAAAATCACATATTTCTTCAGCAAGTACTTTGCTATGACTATACGGATTGTATGATTGAATGGGATGAGATTCATCAATTGGAAGATAATTGGGTGAACCATATAAGTATGAACTAATGTGCGTAAGCCCGCAGTTGTTGATTCTGCATGCTTCTAATACATTAGCAGTCCCCAAAATATTTGTTGAGTAAAAGTCAGCCGGGTTTTTCCACGAATCCGGTATAAATGAACGTGCAGCAAGATGAAATACATAATCAGCTCTTTTTGCTGAATCTTCAATCAATGCTGCATTTTCAATATTTCCAATTACAAATTCAACATTGTTTTTTAAATCTTCATTTGAAATAGTGCGGTGAACAGCAGGATTAAACGCTGATACATTATCGAAAGCAATAACTTTATATTTCTCCATCAGCAGTCTTTTTGTAAGATAGCTGCCAATAAAGCCGCATGCGCCAGTGATAAGTATGGTTTCGATTTTGTTCTTCACTAAAATGTATCAAAATTAAACTGTAAAATGCTCATCGTAAAACTCTCTGGCCTTTTCGTAATCTTCAACCATACCAATATCTATCCAGTACTCTTTTAAAATATATTTTGTTACCGGCATATTCAACTCAAGCATTTTTTTGATCAGCTGATCAATTCCGAAACGCTCATCTTTTGGAATAATATTAAAAAGCCCGGGTTTAAGGATATACATGCCGCTGAGGATTTCAAACTGTAAGTCTGGTTTTTCCTGAACATCTTTTACATAAATTCCGTCGGAGATAATATTTCCAAACCTGAAAGGTGTAGTAATATTCTTTGTAACAAGCGTCAATAAAGAGTCTTCATATGAAACTGCTTTTTCATAAATATCTTTAAAATTCGCTTTAGTCAGAATATCTCCGTTCATTAGCAGAAATGGTTCAGTAAGTTCATCCTGTAATAGGCTTACAGGGCCACAAGTACCAAGGGGTTTATGTTCCTGACTGTAATGAACTTTTACTCCGTATTTGCTTCCATCACCAAAATATGATTTTATATATTCTGCTTTATAATTTAGTGCAACATATATTTCATCAAATCCATTGTTTTTTAATTGCTCAATCTGAACTTCCATCAACGATTTTTCTCCTAAAGGAAGCAAGGGTTTTGGAATAACATCCGTGAATGGTTTTAACCGTGTGCCAAGCCCGCCTGCCAGAATTACTACTTTCATATGATCCTTTTAAAAATTGTTAGATGTTTGAATTTGATGGTTGTTTTGCAGTTAAAATTAATTCAGATTTAATTCCAAGATTAAACATTATAAATATCCGACTTATACATTTTCAGGTTTTCCGATTGTCTGAACCACTCTATAGTTTCATCAATTCCTTTTTCAAGTGACCAGGATCGCCTCCATGCTGTCATCGCCTGAATTTTTTTATTATCACCAAGCAACAAATCTACTTCGCTTTTCTCAGGCCTCATGCGCTGATCCTCAGATATAATTTTTGCTTTTGGATTTATTTTGGAAATAATTAATTGCGCAAGATCCCCAACGGAAATAGTTTCGTTGGTGGCAATATTTACTTCTTCGCCAATTAATTTATCCGATTTTGCAATTTCAATAAATCCGTTTGCTGTATCTTTTACAAATACTAAATCCCTTTGCGGACGCAGCGAACCAAGTTTTATTTCCTTTGCACCGTTTAATAACTGGGTAATAATTGTTGGAATAACTGCTCTTGCTGATTGTCGCGGACCGAAAGTATTGAATGGCCTTACAGTGGTTACGGGCAGATCAAAGCTTCTGTAAAATGATTCAGTGATAAAATCCGCACCAATCTTGGTTGCTGAATAAGGCGATTGTCCTTGTCGCGGGTGCTTTTCATCAATAGGGGTATAAAGCGCAGTGCCATAAACCTCGGAAGTGGATGTTACCAGAACTTTCTGTGTTTTAAAATCCTTTGCAGCTTCAAGAATATTTAGCGTTCCCTTTGTGTTTGTTTCCACATAACTTGATGGTGCATAATAACTGTAAGGTATTGCAATGAGTGCAGCCAAATGAAAAATTACATCCACATCCTTTACTGCATTTCTTACGCAATCGGAATCACGCACGTCTCCGGCAAAAATTTCAATCTTCTTTAACTTTTCTTTTGGAAAAGTATCAAGCCATCCCCATGAATTAAATGAGTTATAATATACAAATGCTTTCACCGAATAACCAGAATTCACAAGTGTTTCCACAAGATGGCTCCCAATAAACCCATCGGCACCGGTAACTAATATTTTTTTAGTTTTTAAATCCATTATTTTGAATTAGAATTATTATTTAATTCAGAAAAAATCAATCATTTTTTTCCATCATCTTTTTCTGAACTTTTAGCAGTTTTTTATACTCATCAAGAGGCATTGCGGGAGAGCCTGTTACCGTTACATTTGCAGGAATATCCTTTGTAACCAGACAGCCCATACCAAGTGTTGAATTTTCACCAATAGAAATTCCATTCCTTAAGATTACCGCTGGTGCAACCCAGCAATTGCCACCAATAGTCGTGCTTCCTCCGATCATCGTACACGCTATTACAAGAGCATTCTCGCCAATAACCACATTATGGGCAACGTGAACCAGGTTATCAATTTTAGCTCCTTTTTTTATGACTGTATCACTTAATGCACCCCTGTCTACACATGTGGAACTTCCTATCTGCACATCATCTTCAATAACCACATTACCATAATGAGGAAAGTTAACGTTGTTTCCGTTTTCGTCTTTTACAAAACCAAATCCCCAATTACCAATAGTTACATTTGATCTGATGTTGACACGGTTACCAATAATGCTTCCTTTCTGAATATGCGTATTAGCGCCAATTACGCAGTCGTTACCAATTTTTACATTATTGTCGATTACAGAGAATGGACCTATTGAAACATTATTACCGATTTTTGCCGATGTGTGAATTACCGCGGTAGAATGAATCTCACTAATATTTTCTTCCCGAAAAAAATTATGCAGACAATCTACAAAAATATTTTTTGGCGAATCAGAAAGAACGATAAAAGATTTAATACTTTTCTTAAACTGCTCATCAAGTTTTTCGTAGATAGATGCATCTGTTACAATAAGCGCAGCCTCTGACTGTTGGAGCAATTCCTTTGCAGTAGACTGGTATTTTAAAGACAAGAAAGAGATATGATTTCCTGTTGCCTCAGAAATATTTCGGGGCCCGATTATGATTCTTGATAATTCAATATCTGCAGCAATAAATCTGAAAGATTCTTTACTAAAGAAATCCAGAATATTTTGCAATGTAATTACATTTTCCATCTTAGTATCTGAAATGATTCTGCATATTTTTCATTGATCTGAAGTCCTTTTATTTTCATCAGTGCTCTTAAATATTCTTCATTGCTATATTGCCTGAATTTTTGCGTTTCGTAAAATTTAAGAGTATCTATTTTTTTCTGAAGATGTCGCTCTTCAAGGGTTACATACATGTTTGAAAGAAATGCAAAATTGTTCCAAGGCATCTCATATGATAGTAAACGTGATTGTTTAAAGGCTCTAATGCCTTCATTATAGATAGTATTATGATCCTGATGTATATCTGAACTGCTGGGAAGAAAAACAATATCTGGTTTAATTTCACGATTCAATATAACCATCTCTTCAAGAATTTCCTGTCTGAACTGTGGAAAAACCCTTACTTCAAAATCAAACAAATGCAAGTTTTCTTTTTGTATTCCAATAAAATCAGTTGCTTTTAAAAGTTCATTTTTAATCGCACCGGATCCATACCCAGCAGGGATAGACTTTTCACACATACTAAAAACCGCATAATGTATTTCAATATTGTTCTCAACTAGTTTTGCTATTGTGCCACCACTGGAGAATTCAGCATCATCTGGATGGGGGCACAAGAATAAAACTCTGCTGATTTCATGAAAACCAATTCCATTCATAAATATTTTTTTAAAAGATTAGCTAACTGGCGTGTAGTTTCATATCTGCTGTATTGCAGAATACTTTCATCCTTACCTGCAAAAGTAATTTTATTAATCCAGTTTTCAAACATCGTTTTCAAAAAATCAATTATTAAACTTACATCTTTTCGGTCAAATACTTCACTATGTTCAAAATCGCTCAAAAGCTTTGCTGCATCACCTTGTGGATTGCCAAGACATAAAATCGGTTTTTTCGCAGCTATATATTCCATCAGTTTTCCAGATATAAGAAGCTCACTATTTTCCATTTCTGCCAAACTGTTAAATAAAAGGTCAGAGCTGAACATGTATGAAATTGCTTCCTTCTTTTGAACGTACCCTATGTGTTCAACTAATAGATCCGGCACAATTGCTTTTATTTCTTTAATCTTTTCAGGAGAAACATTTCCAATAAGTCTTAACTTAAGATATTTGCAAATAGGATGCTTACTGTCATAAAATGATTTTAAAGCATATAAAAAAGATGTAATAGGCTGTGAATCGGAAAGCATGCCTATATGACTGATTGTATAATGTTCAGGATTAATTGAAAATTCAACATTCTCAAAATCATTTTTATCATATCCGTTATAAATATAAAAAACCTTATTTGCATCAATATCTCCTTTTCGTATGAGGTGATTCTTCATGGAAGGACCTATTGTTAATACTACATCTGAGTTTTTTAATATTTTTTGTTCAAGTTTTTTATCTTTATTTAATGCCCATTTTGTCCTGTATAAAAACTTGTTGTAATGCAAATCTGTCCATGGGTCACGGAAATCGGTAATCCAGGTAAAAGAGAATTCTGATTTTAATTTCATTCCCACAAAGTGTGTTGAATGGGGAGGACCGTTTGTTATAACAATATCAATTTTTTCAGTTGAAAGAATTTTTCTTGCTTCTTTCAATGCAAATTTTACCCAACCAATACGGGCATCGGGTATGAAAAAATTACCACGGAGGGCTCTGCTTATTTTCTGAAACAAAGCTGGTTTTGATTCACCAGCGAATCCTATTGGTATTCCGGAATTCTTATTGCCGCTTATAATTTTTGAATATAGTTTTAAAGGCTCCCGGGTATTTGTTCGGTGAACTTCTACATCTTTAATAAGTTCATTGAAGGATTCATCCCTGTATCGATAAGAAGCTTTATTTTCATTTACCGTAATAACAATAGGATAAATACCAAATTCTTTTAAATATTTACAAAAGTACATCCAACGCTGTACCCCTGATCCTCCGCTTGGAGGCCAGTAATATGTGATGATCAGGATTTTTTTCATGAAGATTAATCTTCCTCTTCTGCAGCAACTTTAGCATTTTTGCTGCTTCTGTATTCAAAATAAATTCCACCAGCTATCAGCAACAATAAAAGAATATTGAAAGCAAGCGAAATTTTTTCTCCGGTATAATAAACTGTTGGTTCAAATTTCCACTCAATTTTATGTGTTCCGGATGGAACAATCATTCCGCGTAAAACATAATTTGTACGGAAGTATGGTGTTAGCTTTCCATCTATGTAAGCGTTCCAACCTTTTTCATAATATATTTCAGAAAATACTGCAAGCTGATCTTTAGATGTTTTTGATTCATACACCAGGTCATTTGGTGAATAGGTTGTTAGAATTATTGACGAAGCAGAGTCTTTTGAATTTTTATAAGATGATACCTGTGTATCAAATCTTTTGTCAATAATAGCTGTCATGGAAGGATCAAAATTCTTCATGGCAGCAATTTCAGAATCAGCATTGGCAACCAATTTATAATTATTCACGAACCATGCATTTCCTAAGGCATTTGGATTGGTCAGTGGAATTGCTTCCGGATTATAAATCAGGTATTTTGTATTCAACATGTTCAGTACTGAAATCTTTTTCAAGGTTACAGTTAAAGCTGAGTCTATTGATTTTGATGAGAAAGCGGCTTTAATTGCAGCGATTTCATCTGACAGCCTGTTTTCAATTAATTCCTGGTAGCGCTTAAGTTTTGCACCATGATAACCACCAATAGAATTATGGTAATAGGAAGTCAAGCCATCATTAAACGGATTCGCCAGATTAATCACCCGGTAATCTTTAGTTTTGTCAGCAAGAATGGCTTCGTCACATTTCGATTTTGCAAAGACAGCAGTCATTTTACTTTTGCTTACAAAATTTTCAGAATTCAAATATCTTTTATCAACGGCCCACATATCAAACAGCACCAGGGCACCGATTATAAGGAAAACAATATTCTTATTTTTCAGTTTGTTGATAACAAACAGCCACAATGCTGCAGCAGTGAGGGCAATAAGAATAAATGCCCTGAAACTGTCTGCTGTCAGAAGTCCATGGCGGTCGCTTTGTATTGCTGCGACCAGCCAGTCAGGGTAACCGTTTGCAATCATTTCAGCATCACCTGTTGATATGAAATCAAAAAATGCCCCTCCGAAAAAACCAAAAATAACAATAAGTCCAAGCGTTATTCCACCAGCTATCTTCAATGCTTTTAATTTTACTTCCTTTGCAATATCATTGTTGAACATGTATTTCAAAGCAAGCAGACCCAGCAATGGAATACAAAGTTCAGCAAGAACAAGGGTCATCGAAACTGCACGAAATTTATCATAGCCAGGAACATAATCGAGGAAGAAATTTGTAAACCACATAAGGTTTTTCCCCCATGCAAGGAATAAAGAAAGTACCGTTACTCCAAGCAGCCACCATTTATATTTTCCTTTCACAATAAATAAACCCAGGATAAAAAGAAAACACATTATTGAGCCGGCATACACAGGTGCTTCTGTAGATCCCTGCGGCCCCCAGTAAAGTGGCAGTTCTTTGATAATTTTTTCAGGCCCCTGAATGCTATGAGATTTTAGTGCTGCATATGTATCGGAACTTTTGCTGAGTTCGCCTGATGACGAGCCCCCCATAAAATTCGGTATCAGCAGTGTGAACGATTCCATTTTTCCGTAGGAGTAGGCCGTTACATACGACCTGTCAAGTCCATTGGTTTTATCAGCCATATCAGAAGTAAGCTCTGATTTGCTTCTTGTAGATTCCTTACCGTATTCATATGTTGCCCAAAGGTTGGAAACATTTGTCCCGAAAGCCAGCAACATTGCACCAACAAGGACAGCAACAGTTTTTAAAAATGATTTAACTTTCTTTTCCCTGAATTTGCTTACAAATTCGGCAATACCAAGTACAGCAATAGTCAGCATCAGATAATAAGTTATCTGTATGTGATTCGCATTCAGTTCGAGCGCCATGAACAGTGCGGTAAGCACACCGCCAAGAATATATTTCCCCCTGAAACAGAGGATTATTCCTGCCAGCACAGGAGCCATGTAGCCAATAGCCATTGCCTGTGTATTATGGCCAACAGACAAGATTACAAGGAAGAAGGATGAAAATCCATACCCGATTGCCCCTATAATGCTGAGGCGCGGATCAACACGCAGCACCAGAAGCAAAATATAAAAGCCGATAAAATACAGAAAAACAAGTCCTGCAGGATGAGGCAACCATAAGTGAAAAAGTTTATCAACATATTTAACAAGATTTGAAGAATACACTACTGATATCTGATAAGCTGGCATCCCACCAAACATACTGTTAGTCCATAAGGCTTCTTTTCCTGTTGCTGTGCGGTAATCGGCAATTTCTTTCGATGCACCCTGGAACTGAAGATTATCACTTTGCCTCAGTTGTTTGCCTTCAAGCAGCGGGCTGAAATAAATCATCGTGATTGCCACAAATATTACAACTGCCAGCAAATGTGGAGCAATGGATTTAAAACTAAAGTCTTTCATATGTATTAATTTGATGTTTCTGTTTTTATTTTATTTCTTCGTAATCAACGTAATCGCCTTCATCGGATTTATCAGTCTTGTCCTTTTCAGGAATATGGTCAATATGAATTTCTCCTTCTTTTCTGATGTCATTCTGCTTGTAATTCTGGTTCATCCCGTCAAAAAAGCGTTTGCTGAAACGCTTCAGATACCACCTGATGATTAATGGAAGAATATACCTGCCAATCATTGCAAGTACTACATAAATCAATATGATGATAATAAGAGTTTTCAAGCCTTTTTAATAACATCTGCGAAGGTATTGCTTTTTCGCAAATAAGAAAAAAAAATGGGAACATAGTCCCCATTTCGAGCTAAAAATATTTTCTTACTTATTTTGCTTATCAATCTGCTTTTGCACATCATTGGGGACAATCTGCATATTGTTTTCTGCTGCAAATTTGTTCTGTGCATCAGCAAAAGCACCGTCACGAACATTTTCCCTTTGAGTAATGGATTCCTGAATCTCTTTCATTCTTGCTACATCTGCATCAGCAATTTTTTCACCTTTAACAAGAATATCTACAAGTTCTTTATAATCCTTCTGATAAATTTCATAATAGAACTCAAAAAGCTTTATGGCCTCATCCCTGAAAGCTTTATTACCATTAAATTCATCCATAGTTTTAATCGTATCCAGTGCTCTTTTGCATTCTTTGCCAAAATCAGCGTATCTGGCTTTCAGATCATCATTATTTATTTTTTCAGCATTCATAACATCCGACATGCTCAGCACTGCTTTGATAACTTTTTCCTGCTGACCAATAATGAAATCATTATATTCAACTGCTGTTGTGAAAGTTGTCTTGCCAGATTTAACTTCATCTTTATTATCACTTGATGACTTTGACTTGCATGCTGCTATTGTACAAATAAGGATAAATGCGACAAAAATGTAATTCCGTTTTTTCATAAAATATTTTTTAATTGTTTAAAACAAAAATACAATTTTTTAAATTATGATATTTGAAAACTTAACGATTCTAAAAATTAACGCATACTTATCAAAGCATTATGTATTTTTGAAAAATAATATTTACCAATGTCAGAAGAAATTAAAAATCGTTGCACACTTTGCAATGGCAATTCTTTCCGGAAAATTCCATTTCGATATGCCTTTAAAGGAAAGTTCCTCGATGCTAGGAAATGCAAGAACTGCGGGCTTATTTCCATTTTCCCGAGGCCAACAGCCGATGAAATAATGGACATGTACAGCGATGAATATTTTACGGTTGCTGATAATAAGACGCATCATGGAAATACTGATTACATCAGCGATATACAGAAAATTGACTATTCACCGAATGTCGCTTCCTTAAAGAATATAGTTACAGGCGGAAATTTTCTGGAAATTGGTTGTGCAACGGGTACGCTGCTGAGCGCCATGAAGAATGAGGGTTTCGATGTAACAGGAATTGAACTGTCAGCATTCGCGGCAGAATACGGAAGAAAAAATTATGCTATCAATATTATTAATAAGCCTTTCGAGAATAATTTACTTGATAATGACTTAAAAGAAAATTCTTTTGACGGTATTCTTATGGGTGATGTTCTTGAACATTTTGCTGATCCTTATGCGTCGATGCAACTGGCCTTCAGGCTGCTGAAAAAAAACGGAAAACTTATTGCGCATGTTCCGGGTACATTGAATTTAATTTCGAGCAGGATGGCTTTTGCATATTATCGATTAGCGGGAACTCAAAAAACAATGACCATTCCGCCTTATCACCTTACGGAGTTTTCACCGGGAACTTTGCGTAAGATGTTTTTTAAATCAGGTTTTGAAAAAGTTCAGATTATCCAGAAAACAAAACATCCGAAAACTATTCCGTTGCGTCATTCAAAAATTGAAAACTTTGTTAAGCTAAGTACCCAATACCCAAATTATTACCTGACAAAATTCTTTGGAATACTTGGCGACAGGATTACAGGGATTGGAACAAAATAATTAGAATTCCCACCTTGCTTAATGAGAAGGTTGGGGTGAACCAAAAAAATTCGGTCATAAAAAAAGGGAAGCATAGCTTCCCTTTCTCAATTATATCGAATGATAAATTATCTTTTGTGCTGCTTTTCATCGGAAACAGTCAGTTTTTTTCTTCCTGCTGCCCTGCGTGATGACAATACTCTACGTCCGTTTGCAGTGGACATTCTTTCCCTGAAACCGTGTTTGTTTCTTCTTTTTCTTTGTGATGGCTGAAATGTTCTTTTCATCGCTTATTATTTTTTCGGACTGCAAAGATAGTTGTTTTTTATTCTTCACCAAATATTTTCAAAAAAAATCTATTATTTTCTTGAAATCCAATTGCCTTGTATAATAAAATAAAGGAGGAAGCTGAAAAGCTTCCCCTTTTTAATGAACTTATGACTTGTCTTCTTGTTGGCTTGTCATCTTATTTCTTCGGAGCATTCTTTAATGTTTCAACAAGAAAATCCCAGAATTTTTTTACCGAAGGAACATTTACTTTTTCATCCGGGGAGTGCGGGAAATTGATAGTTGGTCCAAAGGAAATCATATCCCAGTTTTTGTAAACACCACCAAGTAGTCCGCATTCAAGTCCAGCATGGATAGCGCTAATGTGAGGTTTGTTTCCAAACTGTTTTTCGTATGCAGCAAGCATTTCTTTAAGAATTGCAGAATCCATATTTGGTTTCCATCCGGGATACTGTCCGTCAAATACTGATTCGGCACCGGCAAGATTGTAAACGCATTCAATCATTCTTTCAAGATCGATCTTTGCAGAATCAACAGAACTGCGGAGGAGGCACTTTACCTCGATTACATTTTTCTCTGATTTTACAATAGCAAGGTTGGTAGATGTTTCAACCAATCCTTTCATATCCTGGCTCACCCTGATTACGCCGTTTGGTGTTGCATAGATAGCATTCAGTAAATTGAAAGTAGAACGAAGATCAATAACATTTGCAGGCAGTGCTGCAGCTTCCATGGTAACTTTGATGTCGGTTTCAACACCTTTATATTCATTGATTACAACAGCTAAAAATTCAGTTACATATGCTTTCAGCGCATCAACCTTATCCTTAGTAATTGTGACGACTGCGAATGATTCACGAGGAATGGCATTCCGCAAACTTCCGCCTTCAATGGATGCAATTCTTAATCCCCAGTTTTTGTGGGCATGCCATAGGATACGGTTCAATAATTTATTTGAGTTTGCTCGTTCAAGATTAATGTCAACTCCTGAATGTCCGCCCTTTAACCCTGTAACGCTAATTTTAAAAGCTTCTGAGTTTGGGGCAACTGCTTCATCGGAATATTTGAATGTAATATTTGCATTTGTACCACCGGCACAGCCTACGCATAAATCACCTTCTTCTTCAGTATCAAGGTTCATCAGGATCTCACCTGTAAGTAATCCGGCTTTAAGGCCGAAAGCACCCGTCATACCTGTTTCTTCATCAATAGTAAATAAAGCTTCAATTTGTCCGTGAACAAGATCTTTTGCTTCAAGCACAGCCATAGCAGCAGCAACGCCAATACCATTGTCCGCACCCAGCGTGGTTCCTTTTGCTTTTACCCATTCGCCATCTATCCAAGGGATGATAGGATCTTTTTCAAAATCATGAACAGTGTCGCTGTTCTTTTGAGGAACCATATCAATATGGCCCTGAAGAACAATTCCCTTCCGGTCTACCATGCCTGGAGTTGCGGGTTTGCGGATAATAACATTGCCCACTTCGTCAACAATGGTTTCGAGGCCAAGGCCTTTTGCCCATGCTACGATGTAATCAGCTATTTGTTTTTCGAATTTTGAAGGATGTGGAATACTGCATATTGATTCAAAATGATTCCATAATGCTGCAGGTTGCAGCGAACCTAATATTTTACCCATAATTATTTCTCCTTTTTTTGAAGTTCCTGAAATGATATGTATTTGTTATTATATAATTGAGATAAAAATTTTCCAAGCCTATCGTGAACCGGGTGAATTCTTTCGCCGAATTTTTCTGTAAGTTCCTGTGCTATTGTGTCAACACTTTTCTGCCCATCAATCAGCAGCCAGCTTGCTGTTCCTATATCATCGAGCTTTAGCTTTATAAAAGGATCTTTGCGGCCAAGCATATATTTGCTGACTTTTCTATTTTTGAATTTTGGATATAGCAGTGTAATTGTTCCATCTTCTTCCACCCTGTGACCAATCTTGGTGAAAGGTGTAAGGTTAAGCATGCTTGTGCTTTTCAGGATTTTTCTGCGTTCGAAAAAATTGAGTTCCATAGTTTAGAAAAACCTGGCAGGACTAGCCTGCCAGATTATAAAAGTTTATTAGAAACTACCGCTTGGAGGAGGTGGCTCACTTGCATCACCCTTGTTCTTTAACGGTATGTAAATCATTACAAATGCGATTATGGTAAGAACAACAAGGCTAATGGCAAATGAAGGATCTGCAAATATTGACGGGGTAGGAACCTGCATGAAATAAAGTAGTGCGAAAACTAGTCCCATCAATGCTTCACCGGCAATAAAACCGGAAGCCAGCAATATTCCTATATTGTCCATTCGTATAAGTTGTCCTTTTGAGTATTTTCTGACAGGATTGCCATCCGAATCCATAACCACTTTTCCTTTTTCTTTTTTCTCGGTGTTGAACATTTCGAGAATACCTTTTACGCATCCGCCTAAGAAAATAGCGAAAGTTGTTTCAAGAGGAAGGTACATACCAACACTTACAAGCATAGGGCTCTTCACCTGCATAAGGATAAAACCAAGTCCCATTAGCATACCTACAATAATTAAAGGCCATGCCATTTGTCCGCTAACAATGCCTTTTGAAAGCATTGCCATCAAACTTGCCTGCGGAGCTGGAAGATTTTTGCTTCCAAAACCACCGTCATATCCTTCTTTAAGTCCTTGCGCAATGTCGCCCTGATTCAAGATAACAAGTACACCAAACATCACAGAACCAGCAAGGATAACACCGATGATATCACCAATCTGCATTCTCCATGGTGTACCACCAAGTATATGTCCGGCCTTAAGATCCTGCAGCATTTCTCCTGCAACTGCAGCTGAAACACAAACAATCGCTGCAACACCTAGTACAGTGGCAACACCTTCGTCACCTGTAACGCCAAGTGCAACAAGCAGCAATGCTGTTACAACTAGAGCAGTTAGTGTTAATCCGCTGATAGGGTTATTACTTGAACCCATTATACCAACAAGGTATCCGGAAACAGCCCCAAAAAGGAACGCCAGAATAATCATTACTGTTGCTGCAGCAATTGAAACTATAAGACTTGCATTAAATACAATAAAGGCAATACAGAATGTAAGGATGGCAACAGCAACAATTCCAATCATTATCCAGTTAAAAGGAATATCTTTATCAGTACGTGAAGTCGTCACAGCACCTCCGCTGGCAGCTTTACGTACATCGCTTATTGCATGTTTTAAACCTTCGCCCAGGCTTTTACGCATTTTAAATAATGTGAAGCAGGCACCCATAAGCATACCGCCAATAGCGATAGGACGAACGATGAATCTCCAAACTTGTGTTATCTGGTATGATGAATCGCTTACTTTAGCCAACGCATCAGCTGCTGATAAGGTAGGATCCTTGGTTTGCAATAGAGCTGCCCAGCTATTCAGGAAATCCATATTGATTGAAGGGGAAATAAAATAATAAATGATTGGTGCGAGTAAACCCCATGCGATCAAACCACCGCTGAAGTTTAATGCTGCATATTTAGGCCCGATAATATAACCAACACCCATATAAGCAGGGCTGATACCAGGTGAGCTGAGCATAAGCCCGCCCTTGCCGGTAAATAAAGTTCCTGTGATTGTTTGTTTAGAGAATGAGATAAACTTACTCCATGAGGTTGCAAAGAATTTCATTTGTCCGAGTGCCTGTATTATTGCACCTCCGGCCATAGCTCCGAAAAGAAACTTTGAACCACCTCCGGCACCGCGTCCTGCTTTGTGAATTTCAGCAGCAGCAATGGATTCGGGGAATTTTAATTCAACATCCTCAACCATTACGCGACGGAGTAATGCAACAAACATGATACCTAATATACCACCTGCAATCAAAATGAGGGCTGATGTGATATAATGATCAACGGTAAAAAAATCTTTCCATAAGCCTGATACAAAAAATGCAGGCAATGTAAATATGGCACCGGCTGCAACCGATTCACCAATCGAACCTACAGTACGGGCAAAGTTTTCTTCAAGTATTGAACCCTTCATCGTTTTTAAAATTGCCATCCCGATGACTGCAGCAGGATATGTTGCTGCAATGGTCATACCTGCTCTAAGCCCCAGATAAGCATTAGCTGCGCCCAAAACCACCGACATAATAAGACCAATGATCAGTGCTTTCACTGTAAACTCGGCCATATTGGTCTCGGCTGAAACAAAAGGCACAAATTTCTTTTGTTCTGACATTTTCCCTCCTTTAATTAAATTTATATTAAAATTTATATTGATTTCAGTTAGCTAATTACGAAAAAAACTACGAGATTGACAAAGAATTATTTAATCGCTTACGAATAATTCTATAATTCTTTTCAAATGAATATTTTGTGCTCAGAAAATATGAACCAGTTTTTTTGTCTCAAAATATTCTTCTAAAAAATAATCAGCCAGATCATAAACCTTATTTTTTCTTTTTACTTTCTGAAGTTCGTTTTTAATATCTCCGCCCTTCAGATATAATATTCCATTTGGCAAACTATTGGACGCTGAATTTTTGATATTATTGCCTGTCCATTTATAAAACTCTTCCAACTCAGTAACTGCGCGGCTTACAATAAAATCAAACTTTCTGTTAATGTTTTCTGCTCTTCCAAGGAAAGTTTTGGCATTTGTTAGCTGAAGTTCTTCAATTACAGCATCTACAACTTTTATTTTTTTTCCTATAGAATCACATAGCACAAAGGAGGACTCAGGAAACATGATTGCAAGGGGTATTCCAGGAAAGCCTCCTCCTGTGCCAACATCTAGCACATCAGTGCCAGGTGTGAACCGAATTACCTTTGCAATAGCAAGCGAATGCAGTACATGATGCTCGTAAAAATTATCCATGTCTTTTCTTGAAATTACGTTTATGCGGGAGTTCCACACATCATAGATTTCTCTCAATGCCGTCAGTCTTTGTTCCTGGAGAGAGCTAAGGGTAAAATATTTTTTTATTTTTTCCATGCGAAAGTCTTGCAAAGTTAATCGAATTTTGATTTTTCAAAAATTTACCATAGGTTTGCTGCCCCTAAGTTTACCCGTTTATGAAAAAAACTGTTTCATTTATTACAGTATTACTCCTGATTGCTTTTAATTCTGCAAATGTTTCATCAAAGCTTTCATGTAATCAGAAATACACCTTAAGTGAATACATTGGATTATTCAAACCCATTGCTGTGCGGGAAATGAACAGGACCGGAGTTCCTGCCAGCATCACAATGGCACAGGCAATCCTTGAATCGGGATATGGCAACAGTGCACTGGCTATTTATGCAAACAATCATTTCGGAATTAAATGCAAACCTGACTGGACCGGCGAAACATATGGGATAGGTGAAAGCTGTTACAAGAAGTATGGCTCTGCGCTTGAATCGTACGAAGATCACTCCAATCATATAAAATCAAGAAAATGGTATGCAAGCTTGTTTAATTTAGAAACCACTGATTATAAGGGTTGGGCTTTTGGATTGAAGAAAGCAGGTTATGCGCAGGATCCATACTATGCTTACCGGCTGATCCAAATAATTGAAATGTATAAATTCAGCAGCCTCGACAGCCTTTATGCGCCGGTAGATACAACGCTATCAAAATAAGGAAACATTTTTATTTTTCATAGTACTAAAAACGCTAAACATTGAGAACAATTTTAATCGCATTAGCCTCAGTATCTATTTTATTGATGTCCACATCATCGTGTAAAAAGGATCATGATGATAATAATAAAGATGATAACCAAAGCCCTGTAACTGTCACATATACTGGTGCCGAATATCTTGGAAGTTATTACCTGTCTGTACCAAGATATCTTCTTTGTGCCGGAGCTGCTGAAAATAAAGTATTGTTTGCCGGTGGCACGAATGGAGGAAGTGTAAATTATAATAATGTTGAGATATATAATACTTCTTCAGGTGAATGGGTAAATTCTCAATTGAGCGAAGCCAGGTATGGCCTTGCTTCCGTATCCTGTGGACAAAAAGTACTTTTTGCAGGCGGATGGGTTAGTAGCGGTTTCTCAAAAGCGGTCGATATATATAATGCAAAAACAGGCCTTTGGACTATTTCTGAACTGAGTGAAGCCCGAGGGGATCTTGCGGCTGCCGCTGCTGGCGACAAAATAGCATTCGGAGGAGGTTACGGCGGAGTTTATTCCACAACTGTTGATATTTATAATTCAACAACGGGCCTCTGGACTACAGCACAGCTAAGCGAAGGCAGAGATTACCTTGCAGCAGCAGGAGTTGGAAGCAAGATCCTTTTTGCCGGAGGATCAACCGCTTCAACTCCAACCAGCACCGTTGATATTTATGATGTAAATACTAATTTGTGGACAGTTGCTCAGCTAAGTTCTCCCCGCGACTTTCTTACTGCAACTGTTTCAGGATCAAAAGTGTTTTTTGCAGGCGGAGCCGATAATTCATCACTCTCGGATGTAGTCGATATTTATGATGTAACAACAGGAGTATGGTCAGTAGCCCATCTTAGCGAAGCCCGCAGCAGACTGGCATCAGCCACAATCGGGAATATTGTGCTTTTTGCCGGAGGATATAACAATGTTGGAAATTCTGACGTGGTTGATATCTATGATGTAAACACAAGCGTTTGGTCAAGTGCTCATTTAAGCGAAGCCCGTAACTTATTAGCTGGTGCTGCAATTGGCGATAAATTCTGTTTTGCCGGTGGTCTGAACGGTCCTAACTGGACGGATGTTACCAATAAAATAGATGTATTTAAACTTAAATAATTCTATTTATCTAAACCGACGAAGTAATCTCTGACAAAACAGGCAGAATAAAGCAAGTAAATAAATTTCAAAAATTATTACATTGCTTTCAGGCTTAGATCAAGGCTTTTAATCTGGTGGGTAATAGCACCGACTGATATATAATCCACACCGGTTTCGGCATATGCCCTGATGTTCTCTTTTTTTATTCCACCGGAAGCTTCTGTTTCGTAGCGTTTATTAATTATGTCAACAGCTTGTTTTAATTTTTCAGGAGTAAAATTATCAAGCATTATCCTGTCGACACCGCCAATACGCATAATTTCATTAACATCATCAATGCTACGGGATTCAATTTCAATTTTCAATTTTTTATTGTTGACAGCCAGGTAATTTTTTACTGCAGTGATTGCTTGTTCAATTCCTCCTGCAAAATCAATATGGTTATCCTTTATCATGATCATGTCGTAAAGTCCCATTCTGTGATTTGTTCCTCCACCAATCCGAACAGCCATTTTTTCAAACTCGCGCAATAGAGGAGTGGTCTTCCGTGTATCAAGGATTTTTGCATTGGTTCCTTTAATAAGTTGCGTGAGTTCGTTTGTGGCAGTGGCAATACCGCTCATGCGTTGCATGAAATTAAGGACAAGCCTTTCTGAAGATAATATGCTTACAGAACTTCCTTCAACAAAAAAAACAATATCACCATTTTCAATACTCGCACCATCATGTAAAAGAATGGTGAGCTTTAAATCAGGATCCACTTTGTGAAATATTTTTTCCGCAATAGCAACTCCGGCAAGGATTCCTTTATCTTTAACAAGCAGTTTGGCTTTACCTTTAGCATCTTTAGGAATGCATGAAAGAGAAGTGTGATCGCCATCACCGATGTCTTCAGCAAGGGCGTTTTCAATTATCTGATCAATATTCATGAAAAAAATATTTCTGAAATTTATTGTTCTTCAAATTCCAGCTTTTGAATCAGGAAACCGCTATCGACTTTCTTCAACAGAAAATAGGTCCTGAACGATGAGGAACTTGCAGCATAGGTGCCTATTGCATATAGTGAACCGTCTGTTGAAGATCCCTGGTGATTAATGCTGAATGAAGTTGGAGGATTTTTTGTAAAAAAATCCTTGAGAATTAGTTCAGCTTGTGTTTTGCTGTAAGTGCCTTCATTATCAGGGGTTGTAAGATCGAGAGTGGAGTTGAAATATTTCGAAACATTGCTAGCTGTTCCCGATTTTATGGCAGTCCCTATATCAGCAATAATGTCATTTGGAGAATTCAAAAACAACGAAGCCGATATAGTTGTGGTAATTGCCAGAAGTATTAATATTACTGAAATCCTTTTCATCTCTGTTGGAATTATTTGTTACAAGTAAAACGCAAAAATTAAGCCAAATAGTTTAGGGGTGCCTGCTTTAATTTCTCTTTCAACTTATGCAAATATAAAAAATAATGATATTGAATTATAACAAAGATAATTTTAATTTTGATTCAAATTTCAGAAATACTTAAACATGAAAATCACCCTGGTTCTTACCGGTAAAACAAATGAGTCATTTATAAAAGATGGATTCATGCAGTATGAAAAAAGAATACTCCATTATATACCGTTTAATGTGGTTACTATTCCCGATCTTAAGAACACCAAAAGCCTTGATTCATATCAGACCATGGAAAAGGAAGCGGATCTTCAGATGAAAAATATTTCTGAAACTGATTTTCTAGTATTGCTTGATGAAGCAGGAAAAGAATTTCGTTCGCTCGATTTTGCCGATTTCCTTCAGCAGCGGATGAATGCTTCAGTTAAAAATCTTGTTTTTATAATTGGCGGGCCTTATGGTTTTTCAGATCGTGTTAAAAAAAGAGCCAATGCAAAGTTGTCACTTTCTAAGATGACATTTTCTCATCAGATTGTGAGGCTGATTTTTATGGAGCAACTATACAGGGCATTCAGTATTATCCGTAATGAACCTTATCATCATGAAGGATAGGGGGGCATAGTTTATATGTTAAAAGTTAAAAGTTGAAAGTAAAAAGTTAAAAGTTAAGAGATTATAACAATTTATAAGTTGCAGATTGAACGCATAATAAACCTTGCGCTTACTCGACAGCTTTTTCAATACAATTCCAAAGGAGATCTGCTGATTTTTGCCAGCTGAAATTTTGACTGCGGATATGGCCTTTCTCAATTAACTGTTGTCGGAGATTATCATTATTTGCTATTTGCAGCATAGCTGATGCAATGGAATCAGGTGAAAACGGATCAACCAGAAGGGCTGCATCACCTGCAATTTCAGGCATTGAGGTCACATTTGATGTTATTATCGGTGTACCGCTGTTAAATGCTTCAAGTATTGGTATGCCAAAGCCTTCGAAATAAGAAACGTATGTCATTGCAAGTGCTGAACCTATAATCCGGTTCAATTTTACAGGATCAACACGACCAGTGAAAACCACATCTTCATTGTGCTTCATATTGGAGAAGGTAGTATCAATTTCCTCTGTCCACCAACGCTTTTCGCCAACAATCAAAAGTTTAATACCGCTGTCAAAGCAGTCTTTAAAAATATCAAAGGCTTTAAAAAGGTTGATCAGGTTTTTCCTGGGATGAAGTGAGCCAACAAATACAAAGTAGGGTTGATTAAAACAATATTCCCAACGTGTATTTTCCTGTTGCAGCGGGCCGATAGGTTTGTATTTTTCATTGCAGCCGTTATATACAACATCAATCTTATCCGGATCTACTTTGTATTTTGAAACAATATCCATTTTTGAATATTCTGAAACTGTTGCAAGCCGTGTTGCTTTTCGTGCAAACCTCGGGAAATACCAGCGGTAATACTTCCTGTACCAGTAAGGTAAATCATCAGGATAATATTCAAAGTTCAGATCGTGAATAACATCTACTGTCTTAACACCAGTAAAAAGCGGCAACCAACCGTCAGTCGATAAAAAAAGATCAGCTTTTTTATTCAGTAAAAAAAGCGGGAACAACTCGTCAAATCGCAGATGCCAGAGAAATGGGTGGCGTGAAGGTGGATAAAGAATTGCGGGTTTTACATTATCAGCAAAAATAAACTGTTCATCCCATTTCCTGTCGAAAACAAAAATAAATTCATGCTCCGGATGCTGTGTGGTTATTCGTTTAAGTGTTTCATAACTGAACCAGCCCAATCCTTCGAGTTTATCCTTTATCAGGCTTTGTGCATTGACAACAATCCGCATTGTTTTTTTTCTGTGCTTAATTTAAGAATCTCAAAAGTAATTTTATTTTTCAAAAATCTGATAAAAATTTTAATCGCTCATGATCAAATATTTATATTGGAAAATTGGCATTTAGTAAGTATAAACGGAAAAGCTTTTGTACCTTTGCGCGATTTTTCTAACATGTTAAAGAAGTTTTTAAAAAATATAGCTTTAGTATTATTTCTGAACCTACTGATCAAACCATTCTGGATTTTGGGTATAGACAGATGTGTTCAGCAAACAGTAGGTGTAGCAAATTATGGATTTTATTATTCTATTTTCAGTTTTTCTTTCTTATTAAATATTTTACTCGATTTTGGAATAACCAATTTCAATAATAAAAATATAGCCCAGAATAACCATCTCCTTCGGAAACATCTTTCAAGCATAATAGTTTTAAAATTAATTTTAGGCGGTATTTATCTTGTACTAAGCTTGATTTGTGCATTCATTATCAGGTATGATCATACCCAAATCATGCTTTTAGTTGTTCTCGCATTTAACCAGTTCCTGATTTCTTTTGTGCTGTATTTGCGTTCAAATCTTTCGGGGCTTCATTTATTTAAAATTGATAGTTTTATTTCAGTACTCGACCGCACAATAATGATTATTGTTTGTGCTATTCTGCTTTGGGGCATGCCTGATACTTACAAATTCACAATACGCACATATGCTTTCGCACAGACATTTGCTTATTTTCTTACAGCAGTCATTACCCTTATCATTGTCTTCAGAAAAGCAAAGTCAAAATTTCTAAAGCTTAAATGGAATCTGCCTTTTTCAATTATGATAATAAAAAACAGTTTCCCTTTTGCAGTGCTCGTATTATTAATGACTTTCTATAACAGGATTGATACTGTAATGATGGAGCGAATGCTTCCAGATACATCGGTGGCAAAAGATTATTTACATTCGGGAGAAGTGCAGTCGGGTATATATGCCTCGGCATACAGGTTATTGGATGCAACAAATATGATTGCTTTTCTTTTTGCAGGATTGCTATTACCTTTATTTGCAAAAATGATAAAGCATAAAGAATCTGTGGAACAGCTTGTGAGGCTAGCTTTTTCAATGCTCTTCACGGGAGCTATTATTGTAGCATTCAGTTCGTTTTTTTACAGCACTGAAATAATGAAAATGCTGTATCCAAATATAAATGATAATCCGGTTGAATATGCCCAACGTATTGCTGAATCTTCGAGAGTATTTGGTTTCCTGATGGGATGTTTCATTCCTATATCAACGACGTATGTTTTTGGAACCCTGCTTACTGCTAATGGCAACCTTAAGCAGTTAAATATAATGGCAGCAAGTGGAATGGCGTTAAATATTATTTTGAATCTTTTTCTTATCCCACGATTCTATGCAACAGGATCCTCGCTTGCAAGTTTCACGACACAGTTTGCCACATCCCTGATCCAGGTGATTATTGCACAACGGATATTCCATTTTAAAGTGAATTTCCGTTTCCTGATTTCTCTTTTATTATTTGTTATCGGAGTTGTCACTATTGGTTATCTGTCGCAGCAAATGAACAATAAATGGACAACAAATATTGCAATTATGATAGGTTTGAGTGGCCTGCTTGCAATAATTTTGCGAATAATCAGTTTCAGGGATATGTTTAAAATTGTCAGGAATGGCTGATGCATTATCAGTGGTAACTGAATAGATATTTTTTATATTTTTGACCATTATTACTAATTAAGCTTGGTGCATTATGAATAAGATTCAAGAAAACAGCGATTTTAATTCCACAAATTTTATTCTGTTTCTTTATAATTGGAGAAAAATATTGATCATTATAGGACTGATAGCATTAGGTGCTTCGGTACTATTTTCATCTTCTTTTTTTATTACTCCAAAATATAAGGCAACAGTTATAATGTTTCCTACCTCAACCAATTCTATTTCCAAAGCACTTATGAATGATAATTATGGCGGGAAACAGGATATCCTTGAATTTGGTGCAGAAGAGCAGGCCGAACAACTTTTGCAGATTTTGAATTCGAATAAAATAAGAGCAAGAGTTATTCAAAAATATAACCTGGTTGAGCATTATGATATTGATCCGGATTCAAAATATAAAAACACTTTACTATTCAATGAATACGAAAATAATATCAGTTTCAGGAGAACAGAATTTATGGCCGTTGAAATTGAAGTTCTGGATAAAGACGCACAGACAGCTGCTGATATAGCTAACGACATTTCTGCATTGCTTGATTCTACAAAGAACTCCATGCAAAAAGAAAGAGCAATCAAGGGATATAAAATTGTTGAATCTGAATATAAGAGATCTCAGGCAGAAATACTGCAGATGGAAGATTCCCTTACTTCATTGCGAAAACTTGGTGTAAATGATTATGAAACACAGGCGGAAGCATACAATACCCAGCTAGCTATTGCGCTTGCTCATAATAATACAACAGGTGCGCATGCTCTTGATGAAAAACTAAAGACACTTTCGGAGTATGGTGGTGCGTATGTTTCAATTCGTGATGAACTTGAGAATGAAAAGAAACAATTAAGTTCATTAAAATCAAAATACGAAGAAGCAAAGGTTGATGCTGAGCAGGAATTGCCCTGCAAGTTCATTGTAAATTCGGCATACAAAGCAGAAAAGAAATCATATCCGGTAAGGTGGCTGATAGTTGTGGTTTCTACACTTTCAGCATTGCTTTTAGGAATTTTAGTACTGATTGTAATAGAAAATGTTAAACGAAAAAAGTTCACATTTAGTTGAGCTTCTGTCGAACCTCAGGAAGTTCAGGAAGAGGATCAGTCCGATAGCAAGGTTGAAAACCATCAGGAAAAAAGCGAGGGAGACATAAAACAAAAAGTGGTTACGGAAATGTCCGGACCGAAAGCGAATTATGTAAAACCGGAAAAACCGAAATTACAGATACCGCGCATAGTTGTTCCTAAGATCATTAAATGGCCAAATGAAATAAACTTTGATATGGAAAATATCTTTTCAAATATGAATCTTTTTAAAATTATGATCAAATGGCGATTGCATCTGATCATTATAATTGCTGCCGCTGTCGGCTTGTCCACTCTGTTCTCGTGTTCCTGGTTTATCAAGCCAAAATATAAATCAACGGCTGTGTTGTATCCTTCCAACCTGATACCATACTCTTCGGAAACGCCTACCGAACTAATGCTGCAGATATTCCGCTCGGATGATATCCGCGATAGTCTTATCTCAAAATTTGATCTTACCGAACATTATGATGTGGATAAGAATGACAAGTATTATTACACGAAAGTGATAAAAGAGTTTGAAAGCAATGTTGATGTAAGAAAGACAGAATATGAATCTGTAGTTATTGATATTCTTGACAATGAACCCGAGGTAGCTTGCAAAATGGTGAAGGAGATGGTAAATCTATTCAACAAAAAAGCAAGAAAGATGCAGCGTGATAAATCATTGGAAATACTAAAAATAGATGAAACTCAGCTTGCGCAAAAGCAAATTCAGATTGATACACTAGGGAAGAAACTTGATACTTTGCGTGTACATTATGGCATTCTTGATTATACAGTTCAAACCAAGGAATCCATGAAGGCATATTATAAAATGCTTGGAGGGAGCGGGAAGGGAAATATGAATTCAGTAACAGGAACCATTGAGAATCTGAAAACAAAAGGCGGAGATTTTATTTTACTCAGTGATCTTTTCTATGCTGCTACTGCTTCATATAATAAACTGAAAGAAGATTATGAAAATGCATTAAAGGATGTTACTAAAGAACTTACTTACACAAATTATGTGAGCAGTCCGATACCAGCTGATAAAAAAACTTATCCGATTCGCTGGTTGATTGTGGTGATTACAACGCTGGCTACCTTCATTTTTTCCATGATCGTTATTATGCTTCTGGAAAACGCCAAAAGGAAAGAAGATGAAAAAATAAGCAAAGCTGAAGGTGCTTGATAAACTAAAAATAAAATGGGTATATGGAATCTGTGCAATTTTTATTGTGCTGAATTGCATATTTATTGTCAATGAGTTTTATTGGTTTTCAATTATTCCTGTTTTTTTACTGATAGCCCTTTTGTATATTTTTTCACTTGATATCCTGTTACTCATCATTGTTTTTCTCACCCCACTGTCAATCAGTTTAAGCGACTTTGATTTTAATATTGGTGTCAACCTGCCTACCGAGCCACTATTGTTCGGAGTAATGATGCTTTTTTTTATACGCATGATCTTCGATGGCAAATTTGATATTAAAGTTCTGCGCCATCCTGTTACAGTTGCAATAATTCTTTACCTTCTTTGGATACTGATAACTGCGCTCACCAGCAGCATGCCTATTGTTTCATTAAAATTCCTTATTTCAAAACTCTGGTTTATTGTCCCTTTTTATTTTCTTGGGACACAATTGTTCAAAGATCCTAAAAATATCCGAAGGTTTGTTTGGGCATATTTGCTTTCATTTATGTTAGTTATCTTTTATACAATTTATAACCATTCACTTTACGGATTTGATGAAATTACTTCTCACTGGGTAATGACACCTTTTTATAATGATCATACTTCATATGGTGCCTTACTCGCTATGTTTCTTCCATTTTCATTCGGGTTTATTTTTGATAAAAAACTTAACAAAACACAGCGACTGTTTGCTTTTATTGTATTTCTGATTTATACAATTGCAATTTTGCTTTCATACAGCCGTGCAGCATGGGTAAGTATTGCAATCGGGCTGGTAATTTTTGTTATTCTGAAGATGAAGATTAATTATAAAGTTGTTATCGCCGGACTAGTTCTGGTTTCAGGACTTTACATGATGTATCGTTTTGAGATAATAATGAAACTTGAGAAGAATAAGCAGGATTCATCAAAGGATTATATCGAGCACATTCAATCCATTTCAAATATTTCAACTGACGCTTCAAACCTTGAGCGAATCAATCGATGGGAATGTGCACTCCGAATGTTTAAGGAAAGGCCTGTCTTTGGATGGGGACCGGGAACATACCAATTCAAGTATGCCCCTTATCAGCTTTCTTCAGAAAAAACGATTATCAGTACAAATGCCGGGGATAAAGGAAATGCACACAGTGAATATATTGGACCACTGGCTGAAGAAGGAGTTTTTGGCTTGCTTTCAGTGCTTGCAATAGTTGGACTTATTTCATACACCGGTGTAAAAATTTACAAACGTTCAGAATCGAGCGAAGTAAAATTCATTGTATTGCTATCTGTTATATCGCTGTTCACCTATTTTGTACACGGATTTCTAAACAACTTCCTTGATACAGATAAAGCTTCAGTTCCATTCTGGGGATTGCTAGGATTGATTGTTGCGCTTGATGTATACTATTCCAAAGAGAAAGATTCCGAAACAACCGGTTCAAAGTAATTATCTTATTAATAAGTTATTAATGTAAAGATATTGTGCAATCAGAGTTTTATTTTTGCAGGAAGGTCTTCACGATCAGGACGTCAGCAAGTAAAAATTTGAGAGATAAATGGATTACAGAGAATTTAATTTTTCATCCATTTCAGGCAGTTTGCGGATCAGTGCAATTTCTTTCCATTTTTTGCGCGCATCATCTGCAGGGATTCCCCAATAGGTTTTACCACCCTTAAGGGATTTGTCGACACCAGACAGTGCTAATATTATAGCTCCTTTGCCAATAACTAAATCTTTATTTATTGAAACTCGTGCCCAAATGATTACATCATCTTCAATGGTAGTAACTCCTGCAACAGCACAGTGCGCCCCAATTAGTACGTTCTTTCCAACAATTGTATCGTGCCCAATCTGAACATGGTTGTCGAGTTTGCTTCCTTTGCCTATTATAGTATCACCAGAAACACCAATGTCGATTGATGTTAGAGCGCCGATTTCCACATTGTCTTCAATTATAACTCTGCCACACGATTCAAGCTTATCATATCCGGCAGGGCGTCGTTTAAAATAATAACCATCTGCTCCAATAACTGCATTGCCATGAATAATTACATTGTCTCCTATAATTACATGGTCATAAATGGTAGCATTCGCATGAATGATACAGTTCTTTCCAATCTTTACATGGTTTCCAACAAATGCATTTGGTTGTATAATTGTTCCTTCACCTATTTCAGCGGAATCGCTGACAGCTTTGGTTGCCGGTTCGAAAGACCTGTATTTTTTTACGATAGAAACATAATCACGGAAAGGGTCATCGGAAAAAAGCAACGCTTTCCCTTCCGGGCAAGGCACTTTTTTGTTTATGATGATGGTTGTTGCATTTGAATTCAGCGCTTTGTCGTAATACTTCGGATGATCAACAAATGTAATATCTCCATTTTCCACTCTGTGAATCTCATTGATTCCTGTAATGATATGTTTGGGATCTCCTGCAAATTCTGCTTTTATCATCCCTGCCAAATCCTTCAGCGTTATAGCAGTTTCAAATTTCATATGATAATATTAAAAGTTTTTATTTACTCTTTCAGAATATGAACTGGTTCTGGTGTCTACTTTTATTTTTTCGCCGGAATTAATAAAAAGCGGAACATTAACAGTAGCGCCTGTTTCAAGGGTGGCCTGTTTTTGTGCATTTGTCGCTGTATCACCTTTTAATCCTGGTTCAGTATATGTAATAAGCAATTCAACAAATGCAGGAAGTTCGCAGGAGAGCGGAGTTTCTGTATCAGCATGAAAAACAATTTCTACGCCTTGTCCTTCTTTCAGAAACTGTGGTGCATTTATCAACTCTGCAAGAATGTTCACCTGTTCAAAGGTTTCACTATGCATGAAGTTATATCCGGATTCGTCCTTGTACAGGAACTGATAGGGCCTTCTTTCCACGCGTTGTATTTCAATTTTTGCGCCTGACTGGAAAGTGTTGGGAATAACTTTTCCTGTTTTGATATTTTTAAGTTTTGTCCTGATGAAAGCGCCACCCTTGCCTGGTTTTACGTGCTGGAATTCTACAATGTAGAAAAGATCATTGTTGTACTCAATGCATAAACCATTTCTAATATCTGCCGTTGTTGCCATAAAAAATTTTAAGTAATTATTTGGTCGGCAAATTTAATCCAATTCTGCAAAACAACAAACCATTGCAGACATTTAATTATTTTAATGTTTACATTAAAGAAATATTCCGGAAAATAAATGAAAATTATCTTTCAAAATTCAGCCTTGAATATCCTTTCATGATACCGCGGCTGGAATTATTGATAAAGGAAACGATCTCATCTCTTTCAGAGGTGGCGGGCATTTCGGCTTCAATGATAGCAAGGGCCTGGCTCACATTATAACTTTTCTGATAGATAATTCTGTAAATGTCCTGAATCTCTTTTATTTTTTCAGGCGAAAAGCCTCTTCTTCTTAAGCCAATTGAATTGATTCCCACAAATGAAAGGGGTTCGCGGGCTGCTTTGGTAAAAGGAGGCACATCCTTCCTTACCAATGATCCGCCTGAAATCATTACATGAGGGCCTATATTGCAAAACTGGTGAACTGCTGACTGCCCTCCAACTATTGCGTAATCTTCTATATTGATATGTCCTGCAAGCAGCGCAGCATTCGCGATGATGCAATGTTTACCAACATTGCAGTCATGTGCAATATGAGCACAGGCCATGATTAAAGAATTATCTCCGATAACGGTTTCAAAACTTGCTTTTGTTCCTCTGTTTATAGTAACAAATTCACGAATCGTAACATTATCGCCAATGCGCACAAACGTTTCTTCATTATTGAACTTTAGATCTTGAGGAATAGCAGAGATTACAGCTCCCGGAAAAATTTTGCAATTTTTACCAATGCGCGCTCCTTCCATGATGGTAACATTTGACCCGATCCATGTACCTTCACCAATTTCAACATTTTTGTGTATAGTCACAAATGGCTCGATCACGACATTGTTTGCAATTTTTGCTTGCGGGTGTACGTAGGATAATGGTTGGTTCATGATTCTTTGTTTTTGATGATCTGAGCTAAAAGTTCTGCTTCCATAACAATTTTGTTTCCGACATACGCAGTGCCCTGCATATGGCATATGCCTCTCCTGATTGGTGAAATTAAATTCAATTCGAAAATTAATGTGTCGCCAGGAACAACCTTATGTCTGAATTTTACATTATCAATTTTTAAGAAGTAGGTATTGTAATTTTCAGGATCCGGTTTGGCATGCAGGAAGAAAACTCCTCCTGTTTGTGCCATTGCCTCCACCTGTATAACTCCCGGCATTACAGGCTCTGCTGGGAAATGGCCTACAAAGAACCCTTCATTCATTGTAACATTTTTCAGCCCAATAATCCTGGTATCAGATATGTCGATAATTTTATCAACGAGCAACATCGGGTAGCGGTGAGGAATAATTTTTTTTATCTGATTGATATCGTAAATCGGTGTAGCATTGACATCGTAGAGAAATGCTTCTTTTTTTGTTTTAGCCTGCCTTATAATCTGTTTTATTTTTTTAGCAAATTCCACGTTTGAATGATGCCCGGGCCTTGTAGCAATAATGTGGGCTTTAAGCGAAGTACCAACAAGTGCAAGGTCACCAACTACATCAAGCAGTTTATGACGGGCAGGTTCATTCGAGAAACGTAGTTCAAGGTTGTTCAGAATACCTTCTTTTAAGACAGCAACTTTTTCTCTTTTAAACAAGGTTGCCAGCCGTGTTAACTCTTCATCAGAGATCACCCTATTCACAAAGACTATTGCTCCATTAAGGTCTCCTCCTTTTATCTGGTTATTGTTGATAAGATACTCTAATTCATGCAAAAACACAAATGTCCGGCAAGATGCTATTTCATCAGGAAACTGGCTTAAATTGGCAAGTGTGGCATTTTGAGTGCCCAGCACTTTTGTTTCAAAATCGATCATTACCGAAACTTTGAACTCATCAGAAGGGATGGCAATGATCTCTACTTTTTTTGAAGGATCATGGTAAACAATGTTTTCAGTAAGTTCGAAATATTTTTTTTCTGCATTCTGCTCAACAATTCCAGCTTTTACCAGCGCATCCACAAACATGCGTGAACTGCCATCGAGGATTGGAGGCTCAGGACGATCAAGTTCAACCATAATGTTATCAATCTCAAGTCCTGCTATTGCAGCCAAAACATGTTCGACGGTTTGAATACGCACCCCGTTTTGTTCAATCGTTGTGCCGCGTGATGTATCCACAACATTAAAAGCATCTGCATCAACAACAGGTGTTCCTTCCAGATCAGAACGGCGGAATTTGTAACCATGGTTTTCGGGTGCAGGAAGAAAAGATATTTTTACGTCTTCACCTGAATGAAGACCAACACCGGAAATGGTTACAGGCTCTTTTATAGTTTTTTGTCTTTGTATCATAGCGGGGCAAAAGTATAAAAATAAAAAAAGACTAACAAACGGATAGCATTTTATTAGTCTTGCATTATATTGAAGTATAAATCAAATCAGTCTTTTGTTTTAAGTTTCTTTTCCAGTGCCTCTATCCGCTCAACCAGTGAAGGTAGTTTGCGGAAATAGATATAGGATTTCTGGTAATCTTTTACTTTGTAAGCAGGCGAACCCTGAACAATAGCGCCTTCTTCATCAATATTTGAACCAATACCGGATTGTGCAGCAATCTTAACATTATCAGCTATTTTCAGATGACCAATAATCCCGACCTGTCCGCCTATCATACAATTTTTTCCGATCTTGGTAGAACCTGCAATGCCTGTCTGCGAAATGATCACTGTGTTTTCGCCTATTTCAACATTGTGGGCAATCTGAATAAGATTGTCGAGTTTTACTCCTTTACGGATTATGGTCGATCCCAATGTTGCTCGGTCAATTGTGGTATTAGCACCTATTTCAACGTTGTCTTCAATAACAACATTTCCAATTTGCGAAACTTTCATGTAATGGTTTTCAACATTGGGTGTAAACCCAAAACCATCAGCACCAATTACTACGCCTGAATGCAGTGTGCATGCCTTGCCGATAACATTGTCGCTGTATATTTTTACACCCGGGAAAATTATTGTGTGGGCACCAATACTGCAATTATCACCAATATATGATTGCGGATAAATTTTTACATTGTCAGCTATTTCAACATGCTCGCCAATGAAAGCAAATTCCCCGATATAAACATTTTTCCCAACAGTGGCAGTCTTTGCAATATAAGCCTGGGCTGAAATGCCAACTCTGTTGCGCAGGATTTCATTATAGATTTCAAGAAGTTTTGCAAAAGCTTTGTATGCATCATCAACACGAATGAGTGTAGCAGCTATATTTTGTTCGGCAACAAAATCCTTGCTTACAATAACAACTGAAGCAGTTGTAGTATAGATATATTGGGTATACTTGGGATTTGCAAGAAAAGAAAGGGTCCCTGCATTGCCTTCTTCTATTTTTGAAAGCTTGCTTACTTCAACTTCTGGATCGCCTTCAACTATACCATTCAGCAGTTCGGCAATTTGTTTAGCGGAAAATTTCATCAGTTTTGAATGCATTAAAAACAGCGCAAGGTACCAATATAAATCAATCCCTGTATCAACTTTTTCTAACTTTTATTAACAGTGTTTTTCAATTCTTTAGGGTAGCATAAAAAGTATTTGGTAACAGTCCTGCTCAGCACTGAAATATTAAGCTGATCTGAAGCATCGGTGATATCCTTTATGCTGCCATCTTTAAAAAGAATATTGATCTTAACACTCTGAGGATTGTAAGCGTTATTTTCAACTTTATCTGTAAATACAAAATATTCACAATCTTCCCTGGAAATATTAAGATTCTGTATGGTTTGATTTCGCATCTTTTCAATGAAAGTTTCTTCGAATGCTTCATTCTGTAATTCAATATGAAAAAGATGCCTGTCGACCATGTTCCTGCAAAGCATTGACAGCACCGGATCTTTATCATCGCACCATACTTTTGCAGATGCGTAAATATCAAAATCATCTAGCCTGGAAAAGATATCAAGAAGATGAGGCTCCGCTTCAAAATCTTTTCTGCTGTACTGATTATAAAGAAATTCTTTTAAAGCAGGAGTTGCAAAAAGTTCATGTCCCTTCTCTGCCAAGCGTTTTGCCCTTTGCAAAATTTTAATGAGGAGATATTCAGCAGCGAGGACTGTTTTATGGAGGTATACCTGCCAGTACATGAGCCTTCGCGCTATGATGAACTTTTCGATGGAATAAATTCCTTTGGCTTCAATCACAAGTTCATCATTCGCAACATCCATCATTTTGATAATTCGTTCTGTGCTTATCACACCTTCGGAAACCCCTGTAAAAAAACTGTCGCGTTTTAAATAATCCAGCCTGTCAACATCAAGCTGGCTTGATACCAGTTGATGAAGAAATTTTTTATGATACCTGTTTTTAAAAATATCAATTGCCAGCTGAAGCTTTCCGTTAAATTCCTTGTTGAGGCGATCCATGAAAAGGTTTGAAATGCTTTCGTGTGACAACCCGTAAACAATACAGTTTTCAAGAGCATGCGAAAAAGGTCCGTGACCTATGTCATGCAGCAGGATGGCTGCGTTTACTGCCAGCGATTCTTCCGGAGTTATTTCGTGTCCCTTGGAGCGTAGCACTTCAATGGCTTCATCCATGAGGAACATAGCACCCATGGCATGATGAAAGCGGGTATGCAATGCCCCGGGATATACCAGGTGTGTAAGGCCAAGTTGCTTTATCCTGCGCAACCTCTGAAAATAGGGATGTTCAATAATGTCGAACAACAAATCGTCCTGAACAGAAATAAAACCGTATACAGGATCGTTGAAAATTTTTCTTTTGTTTAACTGCTTACTTTCCACTAACTTTGTATTATTATCATTCATACTGAAGTCAATATTACAAAAAAATTACAATATAAAACTCAATGATGAGTTTTTAACTAGTACAATTAAAAAAAGTTTATGGACAAAATTACCATACTGTGGGCAGATGATGAAATTGAATTATTGAAGCCGCATATTTTATTTCTGCAGGCCAAGGGCTACGATGTAGTTACCACCAACAGCGGAAATGAAACACTTGATATTATTAAAACAAGACCATTTGATATTGTTTTCCTTGATGAAAACATGCCTGGTTTATCGGGACTGGAAACGTTAAAACAACTTAAGAATATTGCCCCGCATATTCCTGTGGTGATGATCACGAAAAGTGAAGAAGAGACCATCATGGAAGATGCTATTGGCAGTAAAATTGCTGACTATCTTATAAAACCGGTTAATCCAAATCAAATACTTCTTGCAATTAAAAAAAACCTGGATCATAAAAGACTTATCAGCGAAAAAACTACTTCTGATTACCAGCAGGAATTCAGAAATATCTGGACAACCATAAGTGACAAACTTGATTTTAATCAATGGGCTGATGTGTATAAAAAAATCATACGCTGGGACCTTGAATTAGAAAAATCAGAGGACCAGGGAATGATGGAAGTGCTTAAATCGCAGTACTCAGAAGCCAATGCTTCTTTTGCAAAGTATGTTGAATCGAATTATGTTAACTGGCTTCATACTGCTGCTCCTAACAGGCCTGTACTTTCGCATACGGTTGTCAGGGAAAAACTCATACCGCAGCTTGCACTGAATGGCCCGATTTTTTTTATTGTAATGGATAATCTTCGTTATGACCAGTGGAAAGTATTACAACCAATTTTTGAACAGTATTACAGAACAGTCCAGGATGATATTTATTATTCCATATTGCCTACTGCTACGCAGTATGCGAGAAATGCACTTTTTGCCGGACTTATGCCAACAGAAATAGAAAAGATATATCCTGACCTATGGATGAACGAAGATGAGGAAGGCACAAAAAATCAATATGAGGAAGAACTGTTTACCTCACAGATGAAGCGCTTTGGCAAGGATATTAAATTTTCCTATCACAAAATTCTGAATTTGCATTTTGGTAAAAAGCTTGTGGAAAATCTTCCGAACCTGATGGAAAACAAACTGAATGTAATTGTTTACAATTTTGTTGATATGCTTTCGCATGCACGTACCGAAATGGAAGTAATTAAAGAACTTGCCGATGACGAAGCAGCTTACCGTTCGCTTACCTATTCATGGTTTGAGCATTCACCTCTGATGGACATTGTTAAATACGCAGCAGAGAAGAAAGCACATATTATAATTACAACTGACCACGGTTCTGTAAGGGTTCAGAATCCGTCAAAAGTGCTTGGCGATAAAAATACAAATACCAACTTACGCTACAAGCTTGGAAAAGCTTTGCAATACGAGAAAAAGGATGTATTTGAAATCAGGAATCCGGCTGATGCATTTCTTCCAAAAATGAATGTTAGTACTGCTTATGTGTTTACGAAAGAAAATAAATTTTTTGCATATCCGAACAACTACAATCATTATGTGAATTTCTACAGAAATACTTTCCAGCATGGTGGTATTTCACTTGAAGAAATGCTGATTCCTTTTATAACTTTGTCACCAAAATAAACGATGAATCTAATTGCTCATACTCCTGAAGAATTCGACAGCATTGCTGAAAAACTTTTACAGTTGCATGATGGAAAGAAGGTTTTTGCATTTTACGGATTGATGGGTGCCGGCAAGACAACATTTATAAAAAGTATTTGCACAAGGCTCCATGTAAAGGATACTGCGATTAGTCCTTCCTTTGGAATCATAAATGAATATAATACTGAAAACGGTTTTTCTGTTTTTCATTTTGATTTTTACCGTATTAAAAGTATCACAGAATTTCTGGACCTTGGATGTGAAGAATACTTTTACAGCGATTCATATTGCTTCATTGAGTGGCCTGAGAAAATTGAGGATTTCCTTCCTGAAAATCATGTTCCCGTTTTTATTGAAGAATCCGAAGGGAAAAGATTTATCAAATTTTAACAGTTGTTTTAGAAAATATTGTAACTTTAGGCTTTGAATACATGTAAAAATGAATTCATTGCCCGAATAAAAAATTGCTGGTATTCAATAGCCATTTGATATTTTTGAATCGATTAATCTTTAGGACTGCAAAACCACTAACTACAAACAAAGTTTATCCTATGCCAGAAATTAAACCTGAATTTTTATCAGCTGGGCAATTGATGCCCCAGGAGGAAATGCTTGAAGTGAAACGTCAGAGGAAAAGCGTTTCGATAGGTGTACCAAGGGAAACATCTTTTCAGGAAAACAGGATTGCTTTGGTTCCCGAAGCTGTTGGACTTCTGGTTCAGAACGGTCACCAGGTGCTCATAGAAACCGATGCTGGTAAAGCTGCTTATTTTTCTGACAATGAATACAGCGAACACGGCGGACAAATCGTTTACAGTCCGGAAGAAGTTTTTAAAGCGGATATAATTCTAAAAGTCGGGCCTCCTTCAGAAAATGAAATCGATATGCTGAAGAACAGGCAGACCTTGATCTCCGCATTGCATGTTACAATTCAGGATCAGAGTTATTTTAAAAAACTTGTTGCAAAAAAAATTACAGCTTTATCATTTGAACTGATTAAAGATAAAACCGGATCTTTTCCTGTTGTACGCGCCATGAGCGAGATTGCAGGGAATACATCTGTTCTAATTGCAGCTGAATATCTGAGCGATCCTACCTACGGAAAAGGTGGAATGCTCGGAGGTTTCTCAGGAATAACACCTACTGAAGTTGTTATACTTGGTGCAGGAACTGTAGGTGAGTTTGCAGCCCGCGCTGCAATGGGTTTAGGAGCACTAGTAAAAATATTTGACAATTCTCTTTATAAATTAAGAAGGCTTCAAAATAATCTGAACACAAGAATATTTACGTCTATCATTCAACCCAAAGTTTTACTCAAATCCCTGAAAACTGCTGATGTTGTAATTGGTGCATTGCATGCTAATGAAGGCAGGGCTCCAATTGTTGTAACAGAGCAAATGGTGATGGAAATGAAGTCTGGTTCTGTTATTATCGATGTAAGCATTGACCAGGGTGGATGTGTAGAGACTTCAAGGGTAACCAATCATTCCGATCCTGTATTTCAATTTAACAATGTTACGCATTATTGCGTTCCGAATATTGCCTCAAAAGTTCCACACACTGCTTCCTATGCGTTGAGCAATTTCTTTGCCCCGATATTATTGGATCTTGGCGAAGAAGGTGGAATAGAAAATAAACTGAAGAATGATTACGGTGTACGACAGGGCGTGTACCTGTATAACGGAATTCTGACTAATAAATTTATTGGTGAATATTTCGGAATGTCATACCAGGACATCGATTTACTAATGGCTGCATTTCATCAGTAAGATTTTACAAGTTTTCCACTTTTTATTTGTTCTCCATTTTTATTCTTGATAAAATAAAAATAGATTGAAGATTTCAGTGATCTCATATCGACAGAGATATCGGTTGCTGAATTTTTTTCAAATATTAATTGTCCTTCTGAATCATATAATCTGAAGCAAAACGAGTCTGACGGATTTGAATTTCTGATAAAAATATTGTCACCAAAAGGATTTGGAAAAACGTTTATCCCTTCCGGGACATTTTCGTTTTCGATTGTTCCCACCGAAACATCAAAGGCCCTTGCAAAATAAAGTGTGGCGCCAGTTGCTGCTTTTGCCATCTGGTAAACATAACTTGTATCTAAATTACTCAGAAGGTCATTGGAGGTATGAGGGTAAGTGGATTCATTGTCTTCATAATACCCTGTAATAATTTCGCCGTTTTGTTGAAAAGGTACATAATCACTGCCATATGCATTGGTTATTGTGGTGTTCAATGTAGAATAGAGCTGAGTCAGAATTGTTAGTGTATCTGTAAAAGCTGCAGAAGTGGCATTGTTGGATGAAGGACTTGACTGGTCGCTTTCACATCTCACAGTATTATTGACCATCCCTGCAATTCCTCCAACTTCATCAATATTAAAAACCAAACGGATCTGCATATTCTGTGCAGCAACTACATTCGTAACATAATGGTTACTTCCTATCAGTCCTGGTTCTTCAGCACTGAAATTAATAAAACGAACAGAATATTCAGTACTTATATTTTTCAGCAAACGTGCTATTTCAAGAATTACAGATACTCCACTACCATTGTCGTTAGTCCCCGTACCTGTCTTTGTGTCGTAGTGTCCGTCAACAATAACATATTTATTCGGATACAGTGTTCCGGTTTTTGTAACGACAATATTGTAAAGTGAGTGACCGCTATATGTGAATGTGTCAATTTTAATATCGGTATAACCATATGCTGCATACTTTGCGAGCAGCCAGTCTTTGGTGTTATTGATGGCAGTTGTGCCCGACTCTTTCACGCCAAGAGTTTCGAACTTATGAAGGTAATGATAAATGGAATCGTATGATACATTTGCTACGATGCCCTGGTAGTAAGGGTTTATGGTTTGTGATTTCAGGGTGCAGAAACTTATTGCACTCAGAAGTAATGCGATTGTAAGTTTTGTTTTCAAGTTAGCCGGTTTTATTCACATAGAAGTGAGGCAAATTTACATTGATGGTATTCTTAATGCAAGTGTTGGATAAGGAATTAGACAAATATGGAAATGGCATAGATAAAAAAGGGCGGCTGCAGGCCGCCCTTTTTATTCGAAATTCAATCAGGGTTGAATGATTATTACATCGTAAGCATAATTCTTTGTAACTCCGCTAATGGTAACATTATTTACATTTACATGATATGTTATATCAGTTGTGCCGGAAGTATTTACACCGGTGGGTTCCCACACAATTGTGTTGTCGCCATATCCATTATCAGTTGAGGAAACTATTGTACAGGTTAATGATGCACCGGACACATCAGTCATTGAAACAGTTGCTCCAGAAAAATCTGCACTTGGCACACTAAGTGACCACCTGGCATAAACCAACGGAGCAGGTACATAACCTTTTGGAGGCCAGGCAACATATTCTGGAACTGATGCAGGAGTTGTTGTACCACCAATTACCCAGAGTGCCTGTGCACCTGATGTGGAGCCAGCTCCCATAATGTTTGCTTTGGTATAAAGTATCCAGCGGCGATGACCAACAAAATAATTACCCGAACCATAATCTGACATATACATGTTAATAGCAGCCGATGTATTTCCTCCAAGTGCCAGGTTTGAACTTCCTGCTGCGGTGGCTCCGTCGGTAGTATAACAGGTCCATGTAGTAGGAGGATAGTGATTGAGTGCATTGTTAGCCTGCATCATCAACGCTGCTTCCTGGCATTTGGCATTTTTTGCAGCATCAAATGTGATTGCAGAAGATACTCCCGCCATTTTCCTGAAATAATTTATGCGTTGCAAGGTTTTGTTCATGGCATCGGTAGAATAGGTTCCTGCCGTACAGGTGGCTGTGCTTCCAGTCCAGCCGGCATCAGTTACTGCTGATCCCAGGTAATTTGTGTTATATTCACTTATTATCCTGTCGCGCTCAGTCTGCACCGGAGTGTTATCGTTGGAATTGTCATCATCTTTCTTGCATGAGAAATAAATGGTGGAAATTCCTATCATTATAAGGCTGATGAAAAAAAGTTTTTTCTTCATAGGTTTTTATTTGAAGGTTATAGAGAAACAAATATAATGTTTTTTATGTTTGATCTATTGTGTTAACAAAGTTTTATTCAATGATTCCGACAGGCCGATATTTTCTTTTATTTTTGTCTTTTCAAAAAACCTATTATGAAGAAAATAGTTCTAGTGTTGTTTGTAGCTATTGCAATGAATTGTCAGGCACAGCAGGACGATTTAAACAATCCATTGCCACGTCCGAAAAATTGTACAACTGAAAATTCTTGTCCGCGAAATACATTATTTCATGAAACAACATTTCGTTTGGATAAACTAGGGTTGAACTGGAATTCAATAAACTGGGACCATGTACTTGTATGCCGTGAACGGTTTCTTGTAAGTTTACGACTTGGCCTGGATTATTATTCCATGAATAAAATACGGTCTGTTGGTGCTCCCATTGATCTGAACCTTATGATTGGCGGAGGTGCACTGATGTTTGAAACTGGCATTGGATTGAATTACCTTTACATCTACAGAAATTATGATGAAATTACTTCCGCCCGTTTCGATGATCATTTGAGTTATCTTGCAGCCACTGGCAGACTTGGTCTGCGTTATGAAAGACTACACAGCCTGTTTTTTCGCCTTGGATATACGCCAATGTATTCATTATTGGGCAATGACCAGATAAATATCACCACTAAAAAAGATGTAGCTGTTATTCACGACAAGCCTTTCTATTCTATGTTTGGCGCCGGGATAGGTTATACATTCTAGTTGTTAATGATTTTCCAAGAAAGAGGTATTCAGTTTTATTCTCCAATTCACACTTCGATAAACTCAGTGTGACAATTGCGGTTTGTAAGCCTGAGCTATTTTAATAATAACTACATTTTAATTAAACCCTTGTAATTTATTTTATTTGCGCAAATGCAATAACATGTCCATCAGGATCAGTGCCGTAGGCTGCAAAATGGCCCCAGTCGCGCATTACAGGCAGACTTATTGCTTTTCCACCGTGAATGATTAAATTCTGAAAAGCTTTTTCAACATCTGAAACGGCTAGATAAAGCTCACATCGTGGAATACCATTACCCATAGAAGGTGAAGGTATTTTATCACCAAGTATTTTTGCAATGCCTGATTCCGGCATAAGCCCCAGCATCGTTTTTTTATTCAGTTCAAACTCTGTCATGCCCGGTACATCAAGCTTTGGTTGTTTGTTTAAAATTGCTTTGTAAAAATCCCTGCTAAGCTGCTGATCAGCTACGTAAAGGATTATCATGTCGGTTACCGGATTTTCGTTTGCCATTTAATATTTTATTTACACCAAAAATAGCTAAAAATATATTCTTTAACAGGCATATTCATCAAGATTGAGAGGGTAATAAAATAATCATACTTTTGTATAAACATTTTGTACACTACTTTGCCACAATCAGATTTATTAATTATTACTCCTCCTTTTATCCAGTGGAATACGCCATATCCCGCAACACCCTGCCTGAAAGGCTTTTTGCGGGATAAAGGATTTCATGTAGCTCAGCTTGATCTCAGCATTTCATGTATTCTGGAAATTTTTTCTGCTAAAGGGTTAAAGACACTATTCAATTCAGCGAAGAACAAGAAATGTTCACCAAATGCAAAAAAAATTTTAAAACAGCAAAATAAATATATCAGGTATATTGATGCAGTTATTGCTTTTCTCCAGGGCAAAGACGACACCTTTGCATATTCTATTATCAACAGAGTTTTACCTGAGGCAAAACGATTTAACATACAACAAGATTTAGATTCCTACTATGGTGAAGACAACATAAAGGAGAAAGCTAAATTTTTAGCCACTTTATTTATTGAGGATATTGGTGATATTATTAATGAATGTGTTGATGAAAATTTTGGATTCAGCCGCTATGCTGAGCAGATCGGATTGAATGCGATAAGCTATCAATCAATTTTGGATGAATTAAAAATCAATACGCCCATCACCAAAATAATGTGTGATCTGTTGGATAGTTCAATCAAAAAACATAAACCAAAAATTGTTGGTTTTACAATTCCGTTTCCCGGAAATCTTTTAATGGCGCTGAAATCAGCAGAATTTATAAAGAAGAATTATCCTCATATTTCTATTGTTGTTGGCGGTGGATATGTAAATACTGAATTGCGCAACCTCAATGAATCCAAACTGTTTGAATTGGTTGATTACGTTTGCCTGGACGATGGGGAACGATGTCTTTTGAATTTATTGAATTATGTCATTAAGAAGAAAGGTCAGTTAATAAGAACTTTCAAATTAGTAAAAGGTAAGGTTACATATGTCAATAGTTCTGAAATAAAAGATTTTGATCACAGGGATTGCGGAACACCCGATTACGTTGGATTGCCATTGAATGATTATATTTCGGTTTGCGAAACCACCAACCCAATGCACAATTTATGGAGTGATGGACGATGGAATAAAATGGCGTTGGCTCATGGCTGTTACTGGCATCGCTGTTCGTTTTGCGATATCTCGTTAGATTATATTAAACGCTATAGCACTGCCGATCCTGGTGTTTTATGCGACAGGATAGAAGCAGTTATAAAACAAACTGGTCAATATGGTTTTCACTTTGTGGATGAAGCTGCATCGCCGGTTATCTTAAAAAAAATAGCTGAAGAAATTATCCGTCGGAAACTAGCTATTACCTGGTGGATAAACATTCGTTTTGAAAAAACATTTACGAACGAATTATGCAAATTGCTTGCAGAATCAGGTTGTATAGCAGTTTCCGGCGGACTTGAAGTTGCCTCTGACCGATTGCTGAAAAAAATGGAGAAAGGCGTAACTGTCGAGCAAGTTGCCCAGGTTACAGCTGCATTTCAAAATTCAGGAATCATGATTCACGCTTACCTGATGTATGGTTTTCCAACACAAACTGAGCAGGAGACAATAGATTCGTTGGAAATAGTAAGGCAGTTATTTGTTCATAATCTTTTGCAAAGCGCCTTCTGGCACAGGTTTGCCATGACAGTTCACAGTCCTGTTGGGTTGGAACCCGAAAAATATGGAGTGGAAAGAATTGCTCATCCTGAAAATGCTTTCGCCCAGAACGGCTGCAATCATATTGACAGTGAAGGTTGTAATCATGAGAAATATGGTGAAGGTTTAGCCAAAGCTTTGTATAATTATATTCACGATAACGGACTGGAATTTAAATTGCAGAAATGGTTTGATTTTAGAATACCAAATACTAAAATTCCAGCAAACTATATCTCCCAATTTTTAAAGACAACAAGAAAATAAAATCATGCTATTTGCATTTCTGATTTTAATTAAAATACAACAATGAATAACAACGACATACTCCGACGCATACGCTACACTTTCGACTTCAGCGATTCGAAAATGATTGCAATATTTGCAATGGCCGATTTGGAAGTAACACGGGCGCAAATAAGCGACTGGCTAAAAAAAGATGATGATCCGGCACAACTTAGTCTTAACGATTTTCATCTTGCAACTTTCCTGAATGGCTTTATCAGCAATAAACGTGGCAGAAAAGAAGGAGAACAGCCCAAGCCTGAAAAACGATTGACTAATAATATTATATTCCGAAAATTAAAAATTGCATTGAACCTGAAAGATGAGGATATTCTTGAAATCCTTATGCTTGTGGGATTCCGCATAAGTAAGCACGAACTGAGTGCATTTTTTCGCAACCCGAACCAGGAACAATACCGGCTTTGCAAGGACCAGATACTTCGTAATTTCCTGCAGGGAATGCAGATAAAATATCATGTTGAACTGAAATGAAGTTTTTTTTAATAATTTAAAAAAATGAATCAATATAAAAAAATTGCGGTTCTTGGCGGAACTGGCAAGGCTGGCCGATATTTGGTAGATAACCTTATTAAGCAGGGATATGAAATAAAAGCGCTGACAAGGAATTCGGAAAATCCAAGTAATTCAAATTCGTCAGTAGAAAAAATAATTGGTGATGCCCGGAATTATGAATCTGTAAATGCATTGTTGCAAGGCTGTGATGCCGTTATCAGTACTTTGGGACCATCAAGGAAAGAGCCGGATACATGCAGCATTGCCACAGGACATGTAATTCAAGCAATGCAAAATTTGAATATTAGAAGATACATCGAACTTGCTGGTTTGGCAATTGATACTCCATCTGACAAAAAAGGATTTATGACAAAGTTTCTTGTTGGAATCATGAGACTTTTTTTCCCAGCTGTACTTAACGACAGGCAAAAAGGGTACAGGCTTTTAGCGGAAAGCAATCTTGACTGGACACTTGTTAGATCATCCATGATCGAGCTAACTGATGCGAGAAGAACAGTAAAGACAAGCCTTACAGATAGTCCGGGACGAAAAGTAAGTTCCACAGATCTTGCACTTTTTCTGATTGATCAATTATCCGATGAGCAGTTTATAAAGAAGGCGCCTTTTATTTCAAGTTAGAATTTCAGATTGATTTTTTCCACAATCTTCCCTGCCACGTTGCTCTTTCTTCCATTCTTTTTTCAATACGTTGAAGTATCTGGTCGGTTCGTAACAAACCGAATCCGCCTTTTACTAGAAAGCGTGGTGGAACTTCAGCTGTAAAGCGCTCTATCATTATTTTCGGATTGAGGCGTTCCGCAAAATCTATAATGAATTCAATATATTCATCAAGATGGAAAATGTGAAAATGTTCAGGATTGGCAGTATATTCAGCAGCCATTGCTGTATCTTTTATAATTTGCAGCTGATGAAATTTTATTGTAGAAATCGGAAGTTTAGAAATGATTGAAGCTTCTTCAAGCATCTCTTCACGGCTTTCTCCGGGCAATCCGAAAATCAAATGTATGCCGGTATGTATTCCTCTTGATGCAGTTTCTTCAATTGCTTTTACCGATTGATCAAATGTATGGCCGCGGTTAATTTTTTCAAGTGTACCGTTGTTGCATGATTCTACGCCATATTCAACGGAGATGAAATATTTTTCTGAAAGTTTCTGCAAGTAATCGAGCTTTGCATTATCAACACAGTCGGGCCGGGTACCTATCACAAGTCCGGCTATTGACGAACAACTCAGCGCTTCTTCGTATTTTGATTTTAATATTTCAATATCAGCATGAGTGTTGGAATACGTTTGAAAATACGCAAGATATTTTCCCGCTTTCCTGTAACGCTTTGTGTGAAACTCAATGCCTTCGGCTATTTGCTGTGTGATTGATTTCTCCACTGTACAATAGGATGGATTAAATGCCGCATTATTACAATAAGTGCAACCATTGCTAGCCACTGTGCCATCACGGTTTGGACAAGTGAAACCTGCATTTACAGACAGCTTCTGAATCCTTTCACCAAACTTCTGCTGACAAAAATTAGTGAAGGCATTAAACCGCCTGCTATGGTTCCACGGAAAATTCAAACTTGTAGGGTGATCATTTTTCAATGATGCTGCTGTGAAATTTAGTCAGCACTGCAAGGCTCACTTCATCTGATTTCATTTCAGAATCAATATCCTCATCATATTCAAAAGGATCTTCCATATCTGCAATCAGGAAAATGATTGAGAAAATTACGAATGTAAATATGGAAACAAGGATTATTCCTCCCCACCATGTTGCAGGATCGGTTGAAAGAAAACAGTACATCAGCAAAAATAAAACTGTGATTGCGCGGATGCTAACAAAAACAGAAGGAACAAAATCAGTGTCTTTAATGACTTCAATCCTGTATAACATTTTCTTGATAGCGGCCTGTTCGTTCCTTAGTCTGCCCATCAGCGGAGGTGCTACATTTTTGTCCATCTCTGCAAATTCATCGTTAAAGGAATCAAGCAGCTCGTATATTTTATTATTTCTTTCAAGGAAGAAATCTTTTTTCAGCATGGGTACAAATGTTTTCAGTTTATTCTGCAATGACGTTGCTCCTGCATTCTGATAGGTTTTAAATGCAATGCATGTTTCCTGCCACAGGATATAAAGAGAAGTTGCCATATCATTCGGCATTCGTTCACTTTCTTTATAATCGGTTACAACGCCTGCAAGAATAAATCCCAGGATAAATATGATTCCAGTTAGGATGCTCGGGAAAAAGCTCGTCATATCTTTGGGAATGAATTCCCATCCTGCATAATGCACAGCCACTTTAGCGCCAGCAGCAATAACCACCAGCGGAAGTACGCTGAAAAATAGATGAAACCTGCTTTTGGTAATAAATTTTTTAATTGACATATCTTTTTGCTTTGCGATTTACAAAGCAAATATATCAATCTTTCAGAATCTTTTTATAATACCTGATACCGTTAAGTTCAAGTTGAATAATATAAAGTCCATCCTGAAGAGCACTGATATTAAATGCTTCAGTATGTTTCGACATGTCATTGCCAGAAGAAACATCTAATACATTTTTGCCCAGAATATCAAGAACGCTGACAGAATAAGTTCCCGAAGAAGAAAACTGAATATTAAGGTTATTGCTGGAAGGGTTTGGCCACAGGGAAATGGCACTATTATTTATTTCGTTTATTCCTGTAGTGGTACATGAAATTTGATGTGTGATTCTTAAGGAAGTATTTAGCGAATCATTAAATGTTGTCCAGGATAAACTGTTTCCTTTTAAATAATAATCAAAGTAAAGTTTTACGAAATCGAGTGTTACATCTTCCTGGTTTGCTCGTGGCAAAGGAGGTGAAACATCGCAGGTTTGTTCACCTAATATACAGTTAAAATTATAATCAGCGAAATAGCAGTGGCATCCTCCGTTAATGCTTACAAAAACTTTGCAACCGCTGGCAAGGCTGTCATACATTGGAACCTGGTTTGAAGAAGGAGCAGCAACACAGTCAACTGAACCCGAAAGTACAAGTGCAGGAATTGTAACATGTTGTGCTGCGGTGATTGATGATGGTGTTGTATTCGCTGCTGCAAAAGTTACCATACAAGTAGGAGTAGCATTATTTTCACAGGCCAGAAACGAGGAACCACCTCCCATTGAATGCCCCATTATTGCTGACGTTGCAGCGAGTTTATTGTAAAAAGGCGAAGAACTGTTTGATGCTTCTGATTTAATTTTAGTAAGAAGGAAAGCAAGATCTGCTCCGAAATTAGCATGACTCGGAGACATTGAAGTTTCAGTTGTGGCAAATACTACTATATAGCCAAGAGGTACCATAGCATCTTTAAAATATGCGTATGCGCTGTAGGCCATAACAAAGCCATGTCCAAAAATAATTACCGGAAATTGTCCGGCAGCAAAGGGTGTGGTTTCGCCTGCTGACGTTGCAGGATAATATACCTCTGTAGTTACACTTCTGTTGGATCTCGCGGGGTCAGTGTATGTGAGTGACTGATGCCCAACTGGATATTGTGCTTTTGCAATAATACTGATTAAGAGCAGCGAGATTAAAAGATAGTAGCTTTTCTTCATAGGTCGTCGGTTTTAGTTTCGTGTGACAACAAATTTAAAACATAAAATCGTACGTTCGACAAAAGGTAGAATATATTTTATGAAAAAGTAGAACAGCGGGATATTTAATTTTTTAAATAACCCGCTGTTAAAAGAGTTTATGTAGAATTTAAGATTCGGTTGCTCTGTTAATAATTTTCAAAATAGAGAACATTATTATTGCGGACAATAATGCTATGATTATAATAAGTAAAAAGAACTGCCACAATTCCCAGGTTTGATAGAACCTTCCGATAAAACCTGCAAGATAATTTCCGCATGCCGTTGCTGCGAGCCAACCAGCCTGCATTGTGCCGCGTATCTTAGGAGGTGCAACTTTTGCAACAAATGAAAGTCCCATAGGACTTGTAAAAAGCTCTGCTATGGTTAATGTAAAATATATTGATATTAGCCAGTAGGGGCTTACGGCCATTCCTGCATATTGCGGAATTCCTGTAATTGCGTTTCCTCCTGTGGTGGCAACGCTAGGAAGTCCTGATGCTGCAATTAACATAATGCTAAAGCCAACTGCTGTTATTATCATGCCATAACCAATTTTAGTAGGTGGATTTGGTTCTTTATTTCTTTTACGCAGAAATGTAAAGAATGCAACAATTACGAAAGTCAGAAAAACTACGAACATGGGGTTAAATGCCTGGAATAATTCCGGACCAACTTCCGCACTTGTAAAATTTGATAGTGAAACTCCTATCCATGCACCGCCGGCAACAATCATCAACAAACCAATAATACGTGTTGTTGATTTGACTGCTTTCCCTATGAGCATTGCTATACCAATAATTATAGCAAAAATTGACAAAAGTGTAGGCACATTGAACAGCAGATATGTGTATTTACTAACAGAAAGATTGGTGTAGTTTTTTGCGAAGAAGGTAAGTGTTGAACCATTCTGATGGAATGCCATCCAGAAGAAAATAACAATGATGAACACAAGAATAAGTGCGAAGATGCGGTCCTTTGTCTGTTTTGGTGTTAGCTCAACTACTGGAGCCCCAGTTGCTTTTTTATTTTTATGGAGATAATCACTGTCTTTATATGATTTTCTAAAGATGAGGAAAATAAAAAGTGATATTACCATTGAAAATCCTGCAGCAGCAAACCCCCAGGAATATCCGTTGGAAATAGCATCAATATAATGTTGGGCAAAAGTTTTTATTTCTGTACCACCGGCAAATTGGGTGATTTTATGTATCTGATCGGCAGATGCAACATTATTTAATACATCATGTGCAATTTTTGGAATAGCAGGATCGTAAGTAAAACCACTGTTACCAAGAAGTGTTACTTTCAGATAACCTGCAAGGTGAGGAGCAAAGAAAGCACCTATATTAATGAACATGTAATAAATGTTGAAAGCAGCATCTCGTAAATGACTTTTTTCCGATTTCTCATATAAATTACCGACAATAACAGCGACATTTCCTTTAAAGAAGCCTACTCCAAGTGCAATTACAAAAAGAGAAATATAGAGAAGTATCATATTATTCTGTGCCTGCGACAATAAAATGTAACCGCCCATCATGGTGAAAAGACCTGCTATTACGGTTCTTCCATAACCAAACCCTGCATCGGCAAGTATTCCTCCTATAAGCGGAAGAAAATAAATTCCGGCCAGAAATGCACCGTACAAAGTAGCTGCACCTGTTTCGTCCATTCCATAATGGTCCTGCAAAAACAAGGTGAAAATTGCAAGCATAGTGTAATATCCGAAACGCTCTCCCATATTTGAAAGCGCCAGAACATAAAGTCCTTTGGGGTGTCCTTTAAACATAAGTAATAATTTAGATTAATAATTCAAAAATTCTTCTGATGCAAAAATATATAAAAAAATATGCCATGCAAACCTGCATGGCAATGGTGTTTAAAATCTTATCCGCAGTTGTGCCTTCACCTCTGTTTTGGTATTGCCATTGATTGTTGTTAATCCTGTTCCAATCACGTCCCTATTGCTGTAATTGGTTTGGGCGAATCTCAGCCAGACATCTATATTCCTATTGAAGCTGTATTTTGCAGTAATATAATAACGTGTACCCTTGTAATAGAACGCAGGAATGGAATATGCATTCAAAACATCATTTTCGAATGAGTAAATCCTGCTATCATAGGTATCCGCATCAAACAAGGCATACCTAAATGATAATGAAAAAGGGCTTTTCATTTTTTTATAGGTTACATCCTGGTAAATCAAATACCCTTTTTGCGGAGCACCGCTTCCTATTTTATAACGGACTAATTCCACACGATTTTTTAATGTAATGCTTGGAGAAATTTTATATGAAACATTGTACCGGTATGATTGTTTCAATGTACTAGATGGAATACTTATAATATCAGCAGCTGCAGAACTATTCAGCTCTTTATTTGTTTGACGGTACCTGGCGTACATTTCCAGCTTCTTTGAAGGCTGCCAGTTTACCTGAACGGAATAATCGAGTGCATTGGAAGGTGCATCAACCCTGTATCTCAGCCATGGAAAAGAAATGTTGTCCATATAAGCATTCACTGTATATGCGCGACCGGGTTTCAATAATATTCCCAGGAAAAGTCCTTTTTCATTTGCCGGTGTGCTGCTTTCAGCAAAGGCAGAGCTATACAATGCCTGGTATTTCTTGTCATAATTTCTGTACAATGCAGATACTGAAACTTTCGGGTCAAGGCTCATCAGAACACCAGCCAGAAAGGCTCTTGCATTGTTTTCACTTTGTGCAACTTCTCCGAATATATTTATGTTTTTTATTATATAACTGTAATCTAAACCATAGTTGGTGTTTTCTTTTCCGTTGAATTGGAACTGGTTGTAAAGCTGCACCTGGTGCTGTAAAATGGAACTGTATTCGCTGCGGAAAGCAGTAGCGCCAATGTTTAATTTTTTTGTTTTATAACAGAGATGTCCGCCCAAGGATGTTTCACCTATGGCATCTTTATCTGCAATCTCACCGGGAGTAGTATGGAGGCCTGTTTGCTGCAGCGAAGAGATCAGCATTACTTCGCTTGTTGTAGAATCGATAGCTGTTATATTGCCATCAATTTTTTTGCTGGAATAAAAAACTGAAAGTTCAAAATCTTTTAAGCCGATTGTGGTTGCCACACCACGCATAAATAAATTATCAGTCGCTGAACGGTAAGGACTAATTCCCTGTGCATTTTTTTTAATGTTGGTTCCATCGGACGATTTCCCAAATCCCAGTCCTGTCCATAATGCAAGACCCTGTCCGAACTGAGCCTGAAAATCACCTACAGCAAGGGCTTTCACAATTCCAAAATCCTTCATATAGAAATGTGCAGAATAAAAATCAAATCCGTTTTGCTGAGAACCTTTGAAAAATTCTTCGCCTGCATCTTTTTCTGCAGTAAAGCCAATGCTTATATTGTTATAATATGTAAACCTGTATTTCAGGTAAATTTCTTCAGGACTGCCAAGGTAGCGTGAATTCGGGCTTGCAGCCAAAGCAGAATCCGTGATGAGTGAAAATCCCTGCTGCTGTTCGAGTACCTGCTGAGTCCTTAGAAAAAGCTGGTTGTTGCTGTTCTGCAGAAGTTCTTTAAATGAAAAATGCCTGTTACTTACATCATTTGAAACATAAACGTATGGCAGCAATTTATAAATTGTTTCAAGGTCAAATCCTGAAATGCTCTGCAATTCATAGAGAGAAAGCAGTTTTCCGTTTCGTGCAATATGATCAAAAAGGTTGCTGATCTGGATATCGCTGAGTACCATCAGTTTTTCAAGTTCATCGGTAGTTGTGTTGTTCAGGTTTACCGGGTGTTTCTGATAATAGTTTAAATTTTCAAGAAGGTCAGTATAATCAAGCTCTGCATCGGTTTGTTCAGCGATGCTCTCAATTTTTTCGTTCAAATCTTCTTTATCAGTTTCGGTTGAATCCGTTTCTTTTTTCTGGCAAAAAGCATTTGAAGGAGAAAGTAAAAGCATTAAAGTAAGAACAAAAATTGTCCTAAAGATAAAACCGGTATTTGAAATATTTTTAATCATTCTTGGATCGATGTTCCTTTGGATTTGGTTACGTGAAATACCATTGAAACCTGTGGTGTAAATCCAAGTACCTGGTGATAGGATGCTGCAAAATCAAGATTGAAATTTGAAAATTCGAGACCGAATCCAAAAGAATTCAAAACCGGATTTGTAGAAATTCCGGTTCTGAAATACAATGATTTTATAGGGTGATATTCAATGCCTGCTTTAAACACGGGATCGTACTGGATGTCCTTTTCTGATTCTACAGCAAGAATAATTTTTTCAGAAAACATATATGAAACGCCCAGTTTGAAAATTGTAGGAGCACGTTCATCATTGTATGCTGCAACCTTTGCCCTGGTGGGATTGAAAACATGTGTGCCGATAGCCAGGTTTTTATTTACCTGGTAACGCAATCCAATTTCAGCTGCTATGGCAGAAGAACTTCCATAATTTTCAGCGATGTGATTTGCCAAATAATCAAGCTGAACTCCTGCTGAAAATTTTTTTCCGAAATTTTTTGCATATGCGAGACCTGTTTTACTTTCATTGTATTGTGTATATCCGAAATAGGTCATGCTTAATGCGAAAACACCTGCTTTAGTTGGCATTACAATGGCTCCGGCTTTTAATCCCATCTGCTTCAGTCCGAAACGGTTTTCATAATAAATACCGGCAGAAATATTTTTCACTCCTGTAAGTCCTGCCTGGTTGGAATGAACCGACCAAAAGTCAGTAAGGGTAACTGATGCATCCGACATACCTGCTGCCTTTCCGCCAACGGGCCAGTTTTCTCCAAATGCATTTATGGAGAAACAAACAGAGCTAATGAATAGAAGGACCAGTGTGTATTTTTTTATCATAGTTCTGAATTCAAAAGAGACAACTAATATACAAGAAATTAAGAATGCAAATCAAAATTTTAAACGTTGATTAATAAATATTTATCAATAATTTATTTCCTTTTATTGATCTGATTAAGGAACTGCTGATTTATCACAGCATTGAATAATGTATGGCTTTAATACTTATTTTTGCAGCAAATCTTTATACTTTGATAAAAGAATCACTTAAATCAATCGGCAAACAAATTGTTTTCTGGCTTGTCTTTTTTGCTTTTGCAAGAATTATCTTTTTGATTTATTATCATAAATATCTTACAGGTATTGATTTTGTCAGTATTGCAGCAATTTTCTGGAACGCTCTGAAACTGGACATCTCCACAATATGTTATATTCTCGCTTTTCCGTTTTTGTGGCTTGTAATTCAGTCGTTCTTTCACAGGAACTGGATGAATAAAGTGATACTGATATATACTGCAATTATAATTTTTGTGTATTCCTTAATTGCAACTGCTGAAATTGGCGTTTTTGATGACTGGCAGACCAAGCTAAGCTCAAAGGCATTTAAATATCTTTCCAATCCCGGTGAAGTTTACGGCTCCGTTTCATCTGGTGTATTTCTGTTACTGCTGATTATTCTGTTAATTCAGTCCTGTGCGGGTTTTTTTATTTACAGGAAATGGTTCTGGCATAAAATAAAGCAAAAAGAAAATAAAATATTATACTCGGTTTTGTTTTTATTACTGATGCCCGTGTTTATTGTTCTTGGCCTAAGAGGAGGATTTCAGACAATTCCGATCAATCAGAGTGAATCGTATTTTTCAAAACATAATTTCCTGAATCTTGTTGCTGTAAATTCCGGATGGAACATTATACACAGCCTGCACCAGAATTTTTATTCGCTCGATAAAAATCCTTTTCTTTATTTTACTACTGCTGAGGCGGAAAAAATAGTGGAACAAATTCATGTTGTAAAAAAGGATACTACCGTTGATGTTCTTACCACAAAGCATCCCAACGTGATGATGATTATTCTGGAAGGTTTTTCGGCCGATCTTATTGAGTCGCTTGGCGGAGAAAAAGGAATAACACCTTGTTTCCATTCGCTGGAAAAACAAGGAATTCTATTTACTGATATTTATTCCAGCGGATCAAGGTCGGAACAGGGAATGGCAGCCATTTTCGGAGGATTTCCTTCAACGCCTCTTGCGCAGATAGCCCGTCAGCCCGATAAGTTTATAAAGTTGCCAAGCCTTACACAAAAATTAATTGACGATGGATATTACACTTCATATTATTTCGGCGGACAGTTGATTTATGGAAATCTGAAAGGCTATATTTATTCAAATAATTTTGACAGGATTAAGGAAGGATACATGTTCGACAGTGACCTGCCACGTGGAAAGCTCGGGGTTCATGATGAATTTGTTTACCCTGAAATCATCAAGGATTTGAATAATGATAAAACTCCGTTTTTCTCTGCTTACTTTACCTTAAGTTCTCATACACCTTATGACATCCCCAATTTCAAACAGAATATTCAATGGCCCGAACTTGAAAAAGAATATGTGAATGCTGCTTATTATTCTGACAGTTGCCTTGGAAATTTTATTTCATTGGCGAAGAAACAGGCATGGTATAAAAACACTTTGTTTATTATTGTAGCTGATCATGGACATACTTCATACAAGCTGCGCGACAACTGGTCGCCGGGGTATAATAAAATTCCATTACTGATTTATGGTGATGTTCTTAAAAGCGAATTCAGAGGAACACAAAACAGTAAAACCGGGTCACAGGTGGATATTGCAGCAACACTGCTTCACCAGTTAAAAATAAAAAGCAACCAGTTTGTGTGGAGCAAAGACCTGCTCAATCCCACAACACCTGGCTTTGCCATGTATGCTTTTGAAGTGGGCTTCGGTTGGGTTTGTCCCGAGGGTTATACTGTTTGGGATCATAATCTGAAAAAAACACTGGATGTTAAGCTTCCTGAACAGAAAAAGGATTCAGTTTTAAAAGTTGGAAAAGCATACTTGCAGCAGGTATATCAGCAGTACTTTGATTTCTGATTAGTAAAGATTCCGAAAAAATTATTTATTCTTCTTTAAACCATCTGTTTTTCTGCGGTTATTTTCGTATCGTTTTGCATCAGCCACTCCATAACAGAAAAAAACAATGATAATAATTTTCATGATAATTCCTGAAAATATAGTTTGCGGCAAAAGAATTCCTTTAAAAATAACCATTACAACATATATGGTAAGTCCTGTCAGTATTGCAGGGAAAGGTTTTTTTACAGCCCATACTCCGAGGAACATAAAAATTACTGCAGTAATGAGTTCAGGTACATAATTAATTTCATTGGTAGTGTAGGAGACTCCAATAATACCAAATACGAGGTTCACTACAGCTATAAAAAATAAAATATATCTAGCAAAACCCAGTGTGAGTTTTTGCTGTCCCATCTCAATTTCCCTGTTGTCCGAATCACACAGAAAACTTTTTTGTTCCTGCAGGCTGCCTCGCTGCGGGAATCCGCAGTCAGGACAGTACTGATCGTTTTCTGTGAGGCCATCTTTTTTGCAGTAGAAGCACACAGTGATGTCAGTAATTTCTACTTCATATTTTATAGGCATGGCAGGGTGATTGAATTCAAAACATTATAAATCATAAACGAAAAAAAGTCACGCATGTTTTGTACGCAACTTTTTTAAAAAGAATTTCAAAAAAAAGTATCAGTTAACTTTAAAATTAAATTTCACTTCGGCAAGTTCTTCATTGGCTTTTAAAATCTTATTCTTTAGCTTTTCTTTATAATCGGTTATCGTCGGGATCATTTCCTGGTTTCCTGCTGCAAGGATCTGTGCAGCAAGTATTCCTGCATTGGCAGCGCCATTGAGCGCTACAGTAGCAACAGGTATTCCTGCGGGCATCTGGAGAATTGATAATATCGAATCCCAGCCATCGATGGAGTTGGATGATTTAATGGGAACACCAATTACAGGACAAGGTGTGCATGCTGCTATTACCCCGGGAAGGTGTGCTGCACCGCCGGCACCTGCGATAATTACACGGACACCACGGCTATAGGCCTTCTTGGCAAAATCAATTACCTGGTCGGGAGTCCTGTGGGCCGAAAGTGCGTTGATTTCAAAATAAATGTGAAAGTCTTCAAGTATTTTTGCAGCTGCTTCCATGATTGGCAGATCAGAAGTGCTTCCCATGATGATACTTACTCTTGGTTCTCTGGATTCCATAATATATTGATCTGGTTGTTTCTTAATACAATGCAAAAATAAACTTATTTAATTTTAAAAAAAATAAATGCCTCATTTTATAAATTTGTATTTTAGCCATTACTTTAAAAAACCTGATATTCGTTTTATGCAAACTGTAAAAATCAAAGACAAGGAATTTTCTTTATCCATCAAAGCTGAAGATATACACAATGCTGTTTGCAGTGTTGCAGAAAAAATTGACAGGGAACTCCAGGGCAAAGACCCATTGTTTATTGTCGTTCTCAACGGAGCATTCATGTTTGCTTCCGATATGTTCAAGCAATTAAAACTTCAATGCGAAATTTCATTTATAAAACTTTCTTCCTACCAGGGAACTCAGACTACTGCAAATGTAAAAACTCTAATAGGCCTCTCTGATGATATAAAAGATCGCACTGTGGTGATTGTGGAGGACATTGTTGATACGGGCCATACTATTGAGGATATTATCAATAGTCTTAAGGAAAAGGGTGCGGCTGAAATAAAAATCTGTACTTTTCTTTTCAAGCCAAATGCTTATCAGAAAAATATTAAAATTGATTACGTTGCAATAGAAATCCCAAATGATTTTATTGTTGGTTACGGTCTTGATTACGACGGATATGGCCGTAATCTTGGAGATGTATACAAAATTATTCCATAAATTTATTTAACAGGATAACATATGCTGAACTTTATTTTATTCGGACCTCCGGGAGCAGGCAAGGGAACTCACTCGCTGAAACTTGTTGACAAGTACAATTTAGTACATATTTCAACAGGTGATATTTTTAGAAGTGAAATCACCAACAAAACAGAGCTGGGTACAAGGGCAAAAGCTTACATGGACAAAGGTGAACTTGTTCCGGATGAAGTTGTGATAGGAATGCTTTTTTCAGTAATGGACAAGTATAAGGATGCCAAAGGCTTTGTGTTTGATGGCTTTCCACGGACAATTGTGCAGGCAGAAAAATTTGACGAAATGCTTGAATCGCGCGCAATGCCTGTTTCGCTGGTTATTTCACTTGACGTACATGATGAAGAACTTATTAACCGTCTCGTGAAGAGAGGACTGGAGTCTGGAAGAACAGATGACACAGAGGAAGTGATTCGTCAGCGTTTAAGTGTTTATAACAACCAGACAAGGCCATTACTTGATTATTATAACGGCAAAAAAATACTTCGCACAGTGCATGGAATTGGAAGTATTGAGCAGATTTTTGAGAGTGTGTGCAAACTGGTTGAAGATAACGTGAACCCTTAAATCAGGATTGATAATTGCATTTCCTGAAATTTAACCATTAGGGATGTTGTGCAAATTTTTTGTATATTGCAGCATTATGCTTCATAATACAATAGCAACTCTTTAATTTTTTTCATCCCTGAATTCCGGCCTTTCGGAATAATAAGAACTAATTTATGTCCACTTCAAATTTTGTTGATTACGTAAAAATATGTTGCCGCTCGGGCAAAGGCGGCGCCGGCTCTGCACATTTATACAGGGCCAAATACATTCCAAAAGGCGGACCTGATGGCGGTGACGGAGGACATGGCGGAAATATTATTCTGAAAGGAAATAAACAACTCTGGACATTGCTTCATCTGAAATATATGAAGCATGTTATTGCAAAACCGGGACAGAACGGTAGCGGAAACCAGTCGTCGGGTTTGATGGGCGAAGATGTTATTATTGAAGTACCTCTTGGCACCATTGCAAAAGATGCGGAAACAGGAAATGTTGAATGTGAGATTACACATGATGGTCAGACAGTTATCCTTTGCCCTGGTGGCAGAGGTGGTTTGGGAAATCAGCATTTTAAAACATCTACAAACCAGACTCCACGCTATGCGCAACCGGGTGAGCCGGGAAGAGAAGAATGGAAAATTCTTGAACTGAAAATCCTTGCAGATGTGGGATTAGTGGGATTTCCCAATGCAGGTAAATCGACATTGCTTTCGAAAGTGAGCGCGGCCAAACCCGAAATTGCTGATTATCCTTTTACCACTATAGTTCCGAATTTGGGAATTGTTTCCTATCGTGATCATAAATCCTTTGTTATGGCTGATATTCCTGGCATAATAGAAGGTGCCAGTGAAGGCAAGGGTCTTGGATTGCGCTTTCTGCGGCATATTGAGCGAAATTCAATTTTGCTTTTTATAGTTCCTGCCGACAGCAAGGATATAAAAAAAGAATACGAAATTCTCGTGAATGAACTGAATAAATTTAATCCCGAATTGCTGCATAAAGTACGAATACTGGCGGTTTCAAAAAGTGACCTTCTTGATGCAGAACTTAAAAAAGCAATTCAAAAGGAACTTCCGAAAATTGAAAGTATTTTTATTTCTTCCCATACAGGAGAAGGACTGGTAAAGTTGAAGGATCTCATTTGGCACAAGCTGAATACTGATAATTTTGAAGAGTAGTTAAGTATTGAGTTATGAGTAGTGAGCCTTGAGTTTGAGGTAAAATAGTAATTTAGGACGAATAGAATATTAACAGGGACGTTATCGGGAGACTGGTAGCGTTTTTAATTTATTATATTTTTAAAAATTTTTACATTTGGAATATAAAAGTACAATGACTTCTCACTAGAAATAACCAATAATCTAGCATAAATAAATTAATGATTTTATAATATATCACAGTTGTCTTTTTATTAACCTGTTCTATTTTAAAAAAAGGATGAATAAAGGAAGTCTAAAAATTTATTATCATATTTTAGTATTATTCATACTAGCATATTTAATTGTCTTCTTAAAATTGGCTAGCTTCCATATTCGTTGGTGGGACGAATCGATGTTTGCGGTTAATTCTTACGAAATGATTCATAACGGTAAATATTTTTCTACTTATTTTGATGGCATAGCTGACCTTTATAACCGAAAACCTCCGTTAATAAATTGGATTCAAATGGTTTTTATCAAAATAATGGGTTACAATGAACTTGCAGTTAGGCTACCTTCTGCTATTGCAGCTTGCTTTTCAGTTTTAGTTCTGTTCAAATTTATTGCGAAATCATTTAATTACACATGGGCATGGTTAAGCGCTTTAATCCTTTTGACTTCCTCTGGTTTTGTAAATTTTCATACAGCCCGAACTGCGGACTCTGATTCTCTCTTGACATTTTTTCTATTAATGGGTAATATCTATTTTATCAAGTATATTTTAAATAGTCGTAAAAGTGATATTTTATTATTTTTCATATTTATATCCTTAGCTTTCGCAACCAAAATGTATGCTGCTTTATTATTTACACCAGCTTATTTCATCATCCTGCTTAAACAACGAAAATTAAAAGAATTTACCATAAATTGGCATTTTGCTTTAGGCATTCTGTTATTCATTACCTCAAGCATAGGGCTTTTATTGTTAAGGGAATTAGATACTCCGGGTTTTATTAAGGAGAGTTTATTTAAGGATGCCGGAAGTATTTTTGAGGTTATAGATAATCATAGAGAATCTGCAACTTTCTATTTTGATAATTTATTTAAATTACGTTTTTCATTTTGGTCGGTATTATTTATTATAGGTTCATTATTTATTTGTTTTTCAAAAAGTAAAACTGAAAGAACTGTTTTATTTAATATGTTTCTTTTAGTATTTGTTTATCTAATAATTATTACAATTTCGATTACAAAATTAGAATGGTACGACATGCCTATTTACCCATACTTGTCAGTAATTGCAGCCTATCCAATTTTTTTATCAATTCAAAACATAAGCATAAATGGAAAACCTATTTCCATACGTTACACTTTTTTGTTAATTGCATTTATATTTTTATATCCCTACTTTTTGATGTATAATAAATCTCAGGCTAATATAATTGGTAATGGAGAAAAGCAACTTGAGTCTTGTGAGAGTTATATTTTTAAAAGGATCAAAGATGGTAAAAACTTAAATGGCATTAATGTGTATTATTGCGGATTTAAAGGAGCTCTATTGTTTTATAAATATGAATTATCTGAGAAATCCCAAAAAATTAAACTCTGTGATAATGAATCATTTTGTATAAATGATAAAGTATTGGTCTCTAACGATAGTTTGAAAATGATACTATTAAACAAATATGAAGTTTCGATTATTGATAATTATGACAATGCTCAATTGTACCTTATTGATAAACTTCGAACACCATCTTCTCAATAAGGCATTGACAAGTCTTTATTTCAAAACAAATATGTATTTTTGTGTTTCTTCTAATTATAAATATTAAGTGAAAATCTCAGCATCCATATATTCAGGAAAAGATAAGGAACTGGTTTCGCTGGTGCAGGAACTGGATGCACATCGTGTGAATTTTTTCCATATCGACTGCAATGATGATCCCGCAGTTTTTGAGGATATTAAAAAAATAAGGGAGATCAGCAAAACGCCTATTGACCTGCATTTGATAACTCCTGATCCGGAAAAATATTTTTCGCTGATTGAGGAAAATAATATTGAATATGTCACTTTCCAGTTTGAGAAAATAAATGGTGATTTAAAAATTCCTGATTCTATTAAGTCAGTTTTGGGTATGTCAATTGTATCTGAAACTGACATTAAAATTTTTGAAAAGTATAAGGATAAATTTTCTTTCATCCTGTTTATGGCTACTACACCGGGCGAAAGCGGAGGGAAGTTCAATAAACAGAATTTTAAAAAAATAAGTAATTTCAGAAATTCCTATCCCGGCAAAAAGATTCATGTTGATGGCGGTGTGAATGAAGAACTCTCTTTCATATTGCGGAATATGGGCGTGAATGTGGTTGTGATAGGATCGTATCTTTTTAAAAATAATTTCATTGGCTCTGCCTTGTTGCAGCTCAAAAGCGACGATGTGGTAGGTCATTACCGGGTGCAGGATTTTATGCTCGACATTGACGAAACTCCAGTGCTGAAATCAGGAGCAGTAACTTTTTATGATGTGCTGAAGTCCATTGATGATTTTAAAATGGGATTTACAACCATAGTAAATGAAGAGGAAATTCTTCAGGGAATCATTACCAATGCCGACATCCGCAAAAGCCTGATCAGAAATTACAATAATCTTGTAAATATTGCAATTGATGATATGCTGAACCGTGATCCTGCCTATGTATACGATTACGAAACTGTGACAGATATTCTGGCTTATATTAAAACCCTCAACTTCCCTGTACTGTTCATGCCTGTGGTTAATGAACAAAAGAAACTGGTCGGGGCAATTAAATTTAATAACCTTATTAAAGGCGAATCATGATTATTCATCTGGATAAAAATACCAGCAACGCTTTAGTAATAGAGATTGCAAAGAAATACGAAGCTGTTGAAATGCAGAATGCGAATGAAATTGTTTTAATCACTCCTTATGCTGTAAAAAAAGTTGATGATAAATACCTGCCGCACATTAAGGAATCATGGGTGTTTGAGAACGATATGCAACTTGCAAGCAGGAAATATATTTCTGAAACACGTGAAATCAAAATTGGAGATTTCACTATCGGAGGAAAAAACAGGAACACCCTTCTGACTATTGGCCCATGCGGTGTTGAATCAAAAGAACAAATTGAAAAATCGGCCGGACTAATTAAGGAATGTGGATTACACACCATGCGTGCAGGCAGTTTCAAACCACGTACTTCACCGTATTCCTTCCAGGGAATGGGACTTGAAGGATTGAAGCTTCTGGCTGAAATACGCAACAAATATGGTTTTCCGATAGTAACTGAAGTGCGCGATTCTTCGCATATAGATGATGTGATTGCTTATGCTGATGTTATTCAGATAGGAGCGAAGGCTATGTACGATCATGGTATTTTGCGCAAATGTGGGAAAACAAAAAAACCGATTCTTTTGAAACGAGGATTTGGTAGTACTTTACAGGAATTTGTACAGGCAGCTGAATTTATTCTTTCCGGTGGAAATGACAATGTGATGCTTTGTGAACGCGGTATCCGTACATTTGAGACCAAGTCACGTTTTACACTTGATCTTTGCGGAGTAGCTTATTTGAAGGAGCATACGAATCTTCCGATCATACTTGATCCGAGCCATGCAATGGGATATGCTTACGGGGTGCCAGATTTGGCGCGTGCATGTATGGCAATGGATATAGAGGGTTTGCTGATTGAAGTTCACCCCGATCCTAAAACTGCAAAATCAGATGCATCACAGCAACTGAATCATGATGAATTCAGAAAATTGTATGAATCATTGAAACTAATTGCAAAAGCAGTGAACCGAAATATAATTTGATATTTGAAATGGGCATTTTGAAATAAAATTATAGCATATGACATTCATTAATAAAAATATAAAATTTCTCAGGGAACAACGACAGATGTCGCATGAACAATTGGCATTGATGTGCAGCATGACCATTGATTCGCTGAAGACCATTGAGAACGGAGCACTTGAGCCAAAACTGCAGGATCTTGTTTCGCTGGCAGAAGCACTGAATTATCCAGTAGACAGGATGATAGTGGATAATCTTGAAAAAAATTATTATTTATTGAAAAGTTTTGAATTTAAATTTCTTGCACTTGATATTGATGGAGTGCTTACTGATGCAGGGATGTATTATACACAAAGCGGGGATGAACTTAAAAAATTCAATGCGAAGGATGGCCTTGCAATTAAAACGCTTACAAGCGAAGGAAAAAATGTTGGTTTTATAAGTTCAGGAAATAACAGCAAGATCATTGAAAACCGCGCTGCATTGCTGGGTGTGCAGCATGTATATACCGGCACATGGAAAAAGGCAGAAGTCCTTGATGAGTGGTGCAAGGAACTGCATATTGGTTTAGAAAATGTTGCTTATATAGGTGATGATGTAAACGACCTTCCTGCAATTCACCGTGCAGGATTATCGGCCTGCCCCGCAGATGCTGTTCCCGCAGTGAAAGAAGCAGTTCATATTGTCCTCTCAAAAAAAGGTGGTGAAGGATGTGTTAGAGAATTTGTGGAAAAATATATAATGGAAATACGATAACGAAGTGTTCCCAAAGTTTTAAGCCGTAATCAATCTTTATTCCAATTTATATCTGTAATAAATCATTGTATAGATATCTTCTCCCATGGCTCCAATGCCTTGTCCGTAGTCTCCTGAATTATTTTTATCAATTGTACCGAACTTTATCTTGTCGTAATTACTGCTTTGGATAAATTTATCACAGGAACCATTGTTTTTAAAATAATCCCATTTCATGGTATAGAATTTTTTTCCATACTCATAATTCCGGGCGATAAAAATTTTTATAGATATTGAATCATTCAATTTCAGCAGGGGACTTTCATGTGCAATAGTAAGTTTGTAAATTAATTTTACCTTTTGCGATTCATATGAAAAAAGGATGGAATCGATCGTCAATGTCAGTAACAGGGAATCTTTAAATTCATTTACATTATAATCGGTGAGATTTTCTGCCATATTTTCAAGGCAATTATTGCCATTATTATTCTTCACAGAATAATTGTTTTCACTTTGCAGTTGGCCTTTTTCGTTCCATACTTTTGAGTATTGCAGAACCCCATCAATAAAAAAATCCTCGGTGTTTTTTTGTCCGTTTTCCCACCATGTTTCGAAAGTGCCATTTTCAATTCCATTTTTGTAAATGCTTTTTCCGGCAATTTTCCCGTTCGGGAAATAACTTATATGTGTGCCAGTTAACGTGCCTTTGTCAAAGAATCCTGTTAAATAAATTTGGCCACTGGCATAAAAATATTTTTGTTCTCCGTCAAAAATGCCATCAATAAGGTTGAGTTTAAATAATTTTTTCCCTTGCTTGTTTATACCTATTACTTTTCCGTTTAATGCTGCATTAATTCCGTAAACCGCATGCCAGTAATCGCCTTTGATGTATACAGGCAAATATTTTTTTGGAGTAAATACACTGTCAACTAGAACAATTGTTGAGTCTTTACCGTTTTGCGACTGGCTGTAGCTTCCCATTGCCAGAGTGAGAAGAAAGAAAAGGAGAAATATTTTTTTCATTATAATGATTTCAAGCACTATCGAAAATACAAAGGGCGCAGCTGAAAGCTGCGCCCTTCTTAAAATATTATTTATTGCTTATTTTCAGCGGGTAGTTTTTCGAGTACAATAAGTTTTACAAGTGTATAGGTCTTTTCCTTGTCATAAGGCAGTGTCACCTTTTCGTCAAATTTTTTGTAGCCGTCTTTTTCAACAGTTATTTCATATTCCTTGTCACCTTTAAGCGTTACAAAATAATCACCGGCTTCATTGGTCAGCAACTTCGTTATTTTTCCACTTGCAACATCTTTTATGGTAATCTCTGCTTCTACCTGCTGTGCTGCACTTGATTCAATTACACTTCCTTTTAAGATAGAAAGATCAGTTTCAATTTTTGTGGTTGTTGCTGTTGTTTGTCCTTCAATTTTCAGTGGGAAATCATATGCACTCATATCAATTTCATAAATGTCGGCACCGCCAAGACCATTGTCTTTGTTGCTTGTTATGTAAGCTTTCTTTCCATCGGCAGTCATGGTGAATGTCAATTCATTTTTAGTGGTATTTATTGGATAGCCCAGGTTTACAGGTTCTGTCCATGATGAATCAGCTTTCATCTGAGACATGAAAATATCATAACCACCCATTGTTTTGTGACCATTTGATGCAAAGAACAATGTTTTTCCATCGGGATGCATAAATACACTCATCTCATCACCGTCAGTATTGATAATAGCTCCGAGGTTCACGGGTTTTGCCCATAGGTTTTTCCCTATTCGTTTGCTTCGCCAGATATCGGCATTACCGTAACCGCCATTACGCTCACTCACGAAATAAAGCATGTTTCCATCAGGAGAAAGGCTGCATGATCCTTCGAAATAAGATGAGTTTACGGGTTTTCCCATAGTTTTCGGATTCGTCCATTTACCATCGGCTCTTTTGGTGGAATAATAAATGTCGCCACTACCGGTTACTTTGGGAATATTACGATAAACAAAAATTGTATTACCATCGGGAGAAATCCCGAGCACTGCATCATGTCCGCTAGAGTTTAAATCGCCGGCAACATCCTCTGCAGTATTCCATTTCTTTTTTTCATCATTGTATGTGGATGAATAAATATCATCATAATACTGGCCTGTATTGGGGTCAACGCCGCCACCTTTGGTATCAGGCCTTCTGGAAGTAAAGATCAGCGTTTTTCCATCGGCTGAAATTGCCGGCATTCCGTCATCAAATTCTGAATTTATATCGGTGCCCATATTTTTTATTTTCACACTCACCGGATGCGCCATCATATCCTTTGCAATTACTGCCTGTGCGAGAAGATCAACAACAGGATCATTATTTAATTGTCCTGCTTTTAATTCTGATTTATATGCTGTATATTCAATAATAGCACTATCGAGTTTGCCGAGATACTGGTAAGCTTCGCCAATTAAAAAATGAAGGCTTTTGTCAACTTTAGGATCAAGTTTTTTTGCTTTTTGAAGATAGGTGAGGGCATCATCCATATTATTCAACTGCACATTACATCTGCCTACAAGAAAATTCAGCCTGGCATCGTTTTTATCGTTATCATATATTTCGCGGTATATGCGCAATGCGCCGTTATAATCTGCATCCCTGTAGCGGAAATAGGCTTTTATCCGTTTGAACTTTTTCTTCTTCCCTTTTTCAATAGATAATTTAATAGTGAATGTTGATTTTTCCGCTGCAGCATAGTTAAATGTTGAAGCTACAAAAATCAGGATAATAATATAAATTAGCCTTTTTTTCATAAACAGGTCTTTTGATTTTTAGTTTTAGTGCTGCTAAAATAGAAATTATATCTATAAATAAGAAGAAAACGGCAATATTTTTTAATGCATCAACATCAATAGCTGAATTGCGATTATTGTTGCTAGGTTTACACTCTCCTGCTTGTCGCAAGCATTGTGAAATATGACAGGTTCAGCTAAAAAATTATATGCTTGATTATTTTATTCAGAAAGATACTTCAGAAATAAATTAAAGGCTGCGTGTTTTTGCTTGTCAAATATAAAATCTATATTTCTTTCGTAATACTCTTTCAGGTCAACATTGGGAAACCTCTTAGCATCAAACAATTCATCTATCGATTGCAACTTATGCTGTATACCCCATCCAAGTGCATTTTTGAAAGTGTTAAGAATTTCTGCCGGAACATTTTCCTGTGCTACCCAGCATGCAAAAACAAATGGAAGTTGTGTAAAATCTTTCCATTCTTCAGCAAGATCGTACACGTAGGAAAATTCTTTATCCAGAAGGAAGGTCTTATCACCAATGGCTACAATACTTTCAAGCTTAGCAAGATTTATTTCGGTAAGTTCATCCAGGTTGATCCATTCAGGATTGATGTTCCAGTGATGCTCTGCCAGTATCCGGACAAGGTTTACTGAAGTCAGCGAATGATAATCGAGATGGATGGTTTTTATTTCGCTTAAAGGAACCTGCGATAAAAGCAACACAGTTTTTACTTTTCCGGCAGCACCAATGCAAAATTCGTTCATCAGCTGATATGACTTTAGTTTTGCAAGTGCAGCAACGGGTACCAGTGCGATATCAACTTCTTTGCTGATAAATTTTCGCGCACATTCCGATGGTATGTCAAGTTGAAGGTCATAATTGGAAAGCAATCCGGAATGTTTAATCCCGTATACAAATGGTAGTGTGTTTAAATATGAAACTGCAGAAATCCGAAGAGTATTCATGTATGTGTTTTCTTATTGATAAAATTTTATTCCTAATTGATTAGAACTGATTGCTGTTCATTGTTTATGGTTTGTCGGCGGACTGTCGATTGCTACTAACTTTCTTCTCCAAAATTTCTTTTTCTTTAACTTTTTCTACTCCTATGGTCGCTGCGACAACAGCATAGGAAGGTGCCACAAGCAGTCCCAGCAAAGGAATCATCAATATTAAATAAAATATCAATCCGTTTGCTATTGCAAAGCCTTTATTATTTCGCATAAATTTTACACTCTGTTTAATAGAAAGCCTGTAACGCTCGCCGGTGTAGTCAATCATGAAGAATCCGAAATAATACATTGAAATGATTAACATAATGATTGGACTTATCAATCCGATGATTGGAATAAATCCAATGAAGAAGAAAACAATCATAAATCCAAATTCACAAAGAACATTGCGTAAAACAAGTGCGAATCCTCTTCCCAGGTCTTTAACAAATTGAGGGAAACTGTTTGTGAATGTTCTTCCGGTAGTAAGTTCATCAGTTTTTTTTGAAAGTACCGCCATCAGCGGTGATATTAAGGCAATGACTAAATATTTGTATGTTGATATATACAGAATAAAAAATAAAAAATAAACCAGCATTTTTACAATGAAATGCAATGATCCAATAAGAAAGCTGAAAAAGCCAGTTGCTTCTCCTGAAATACCGAGAAGGTCAAATACCCGGTGAACTATATAGTTTCCGGTAATATATCCCAGAAAAAAAACAAAAGCGAAAAGTAGAAGGTTTATGATTCCTGTAACAAAAACATAAGCCCACAAATTATGCTTTACAATAAGCCTGTGAGCATCGCCATATGTATCAATGCCAATAGCAAAATTTTTAAAGAGTGCCATTTGTTAATTTTCAAAAAAACTTGAATAATCTTCAGGGAAATTCAAATTCTTTATAGAATCTTCTAAGGAAAATGTAAAATAGTAAACGTTTGCTTTTGCACAAAGTTTGTCATCTGAATCAAAAAGAGTTACTGCAATATGCGCAATCATTCTGTTTACTCCAACAAGATGTGCTCTTAGTTTTATTTTTCCTTTGTTCATATATACAGGCTTTTTCAGTTGTACATCAAGCCTTGTGGTTACTGCTCCTGTTTTCAGTTTAATCAGAACTACCCAGTAGGCTATTTCATCAATCAGTGCTGACTGTATGCCGCCGTGCAAAACATTTGTATAACCCTGGAACTGTTGCTTTGGCTCCCATTCAGAATATATTTCATCACCATCTTCGTAAAATTCCATGTTTAGACCGTCAGCATTATCGGGTGAACAACCAAAACAGCAATAATCTTTTAACCTGGTGTAAGGATTTCTGAGCTTTCGCATTTTCAATTTATTTATAGCAAAGATAAAAAAAGATGAAAAGAAATTGCGTGTGTTTAGTTCAGCGGTTTGTAAAATCCACTAAAATTTTATCAGACAAATTGTTATTGTATCTTTGCATACAAATAAATAAGCAATGGAACTATCCCAACTTACTGCCATTAGTCCGGTTGACGGGCGCTACAGAAAACAGACCGAAGATCTTGCCAAATATTTTTCCGAATTCGCACTTATTCGTTTCAGGGTATATGTGGAAATAGAATATTTTATTTCGCTTTGCGAGATTCCATTGCCGCAATTAAAGGGGATCAAGAAAGAATCTTTTAAAAAAATAAGAAAAATTTACAGTGATTTTAATATCCACGAAGCTCAGAAAATAAAGGACATTGAAAAGATCACAAATCATGATGTAAAGGCAGTTGAATATTATCTGAAAGAAAAATTTAAAATATTAAAGCTTGAAAAATATTCTGAATTTATTCACTTCGGACTTACATCTCAGGATATCAACAATACTGCAGTTCCATTGTCATTAAAAGAATCTTTCGAAAGATATCTTTCTCCTTTATTTGATCTGCTCGTAAATAAACTTGATGATCTTTCAAAAGCATGGAGTAAAATCCCGATGCTTGCACGTACGCACGGTCAGCCTGCATCGCCCACACGTCTGGGAAAAGAAATAAAAGTTTTTTCTGAGCGGTTAAAAATTCAGATCAGGGAACTTGAAAATATTCCTTTCTCAGCAAAATTTGGCGGAGCCACAGGCAACTTTAATGCACATCATGTTGCTTACCCAGAAATAAACTGGACAGTTTTTGGAAATATGTTTGTGAATGAAAAGCTTAACCTGCAGCGTTCGCAGACCACTACGCAAATTGAACATTACGATAACCTTGCCGCATTCTGCGATAACCTGAAAAGAATAAATACTATTCTTATTGATCTGAACCGCGATATGTGGACATACATTTCAATGGAATACTTCAAACAGCATATTAAAAAGGGTGAAGTAGGTTCTTCTGCAATGCCGCATAAAGTAAACCCTATCGACTTTGAAAATTCAGAAGGTAACCTTGGATTTGCAAATGCTATATTTGAACATCTGTCTGCAAAGCTTCCTGTATCAAGACTTCAGCGGGACCTCACAGATTCAACAGTTTTGAGAAATATTGGTGTTCCTGTTTCACATACGGTTATTGCATTTAAATCGCTGCTGAAAGGCCTTGATAAAATTATTGTAAATGAAGATGCAATAAAAAATGACCTTGATAAAAACTGGGCGGTGATTGCTGAAGCAATACAGACTATACTGAGAAGGGAAGGCTATCCCAGGCCTTATGAAGCATTGAAGGAGCTTACCCGCAATGGCGAAAAAATCACAAAAGAAAAACTTCACATATTTATTGATGGACTGAAAGTATTACCTAAAGTGAAGAAGGAACTGAAAGCGATTACTCCGTTTAATTATACAGGAATTTAGTTCTGAAATAAGCATCGACTGTGAGAAGCAGGCAATACAAACCTTAAGCTTTTAACAACAATCTACAAACAACAAACCTTTCAATGCTGAGAAATAAGTTATATCGTTTGTTGGAATGGTACAGAGCTAATGTAAGGTTGATATATTTCTTAGTAATTTTTCTTGCATTAAGCAGATTTTTTTATCTCAACTATATTAACTGGACCAGCGGAGAACTATGCACAGGACAGGGAGGTATTCAATATGGCTATGATTCTTTCAGGTATCTTGATGGTGCAGATAAGCTTATTAATCACCAGGATTTTATTTTAGGGGAGGATAAGTATACCGGTTATATTTTTCTTATAGCTTTTGTAAAATCAGTGGGGCTTGATTTATCATTTGTATTGATAATTCAGCTGATGTTTGCATTGCTTGCGGCACTTGCCCTTTATGACATAGCGAAATCTGTTACCCAAAGAAAAATTATGGGGTTGATTGCAGCAGGATTTTATTTGATAAATCCATTCATTGCACAATGGCATTTATTTATACACACTGAGTCTTTTTATTCATCAATGCTTACTATATCTGCATGGTCAATATATAAAGCTATCCAAAAAAACAATCTGAAATTTTATATAATTTCATTAATTATTGTTTTCTATACTGCGCTGATAAGGCCTAACGGATGGATACTTGTTCCTGTATTTTTTGTTTTTGCTATACTTATACAGAAAATTAATTTTAAAATTAAAGTAATAGCTGTTATTTCAGTCATTACGATATTTCTGTTGATGGTTGTTTATATGCCCATATTTAAGAACGATATAAATGGAGTAAAGACGGGTGATTTGTTTTTAAAAGGCGAAATAATATGGGGGTTTACTGATTTACGCCTGAAAATGCCATCGGATAATAATTCTGAAACCAGTTATCAAAAATTCGGAGCTGGTTATGTATTAAAACATCCTCTCGCCGTTACAAAGCTAATGATGATGCGAGTTACAGCTGAACTTTTGCCTGTATTCCGTCCAAAGAATTCGACAAAATTTATAATTCGCTTTTTGCTTTGGATGCTGCCTGCATACATTCTGTCAATATTAGGTGCAATATTTTTACGAAAAAATATTAATATATTATTGATTCTGTCAATAATTATTTCACATTTATTAATAATAGCAGTAACATATTCTGAACAGGAATTCCGCTTTTTAATTTATATTCTGCCATTGATATATTTGATGGCAACATTTGGTATTTTTGCATTATGGAAATATTTTTCGAAGTTTTATTTGAACCCTACAAACAATAACTAAGAACTACAAACAAAGATCTACAAACTATAATATGAAAGTCACTGGTTTCTCTATCGTGCGCAATGCCTTAAAATTCGACTACCCGATTGTGGAAGCCATCACATCCATACTTCCTCTTTGTGATGAGTTTGTAATTGCGGTTGGAAAATCAGAAGACGATACATTGAACCTGATAAAATCCATTCCCTCTTCAAAAATAAAAATTATTGAAACTGTATGGGATGACTCGCTGCGTGAAGGCGGTCGTGTGTTGGCTGTTGAAACTGATAAGGCATTTGCTGCAATAGCTGCCGATACCGACTGGGCGTTTTACATTCAGGGCGATGAAGTGGTTCATGAAAAATATCATCCTGCTATTCGTGAAGCAATGCAGCTGTGGAAGGACGACGAAAGGGTAGAAGGTCTTCTTTTTAATTACACGCATTTTTATGGCTCTTACGATTATGTTGGCGATGCCCGTCGCTGGTACAGAAAAGAAATCAGGATATTAAAATACAATAAAGATATCCGTTCGTTCCGCGATGCACAGGGCTTTCGCCTTGGTAATAAAATTATCCGTGTAAAACCAGTTGAGGCTTATGTTTATCATTACGGCTGGGTGAAGCCACCCGAATTCCAGCAGGCAAAGCAGCAACATTTCCATAAAATGTGGCACGACGATAATTGGGTTGATAAAAATGTACCCAAGACAAACGAGTTTGATTATTCCCAGGTTGATTCTCTTGATTTATTCAGAGGCACACATCCGGCGGTAATGCAGAACCGTATCAATCGCAAGAACTGGAGTTTTGATTTTGATCCTACTAAAAAAAGATTCTCTGTAAAAGCCCGTTTTCTTTATTGGGTAGAAAAGAAATTTGGCTGGAAAATCGGCGAATATAAAAACTACCGGATTATTTAAAAGTGAAATTGTAACGCAAAACCAAAAGTATCATCAGTCGGATTTACGATAGCTGACAGATTCACCTGTTTTATTTCATTCTTTATCGATCGCACATTTCGCTGGTAACGGTGTATTTTAGAAGCTTTACTTATAGTTGGAAATATGGCAATGCACGCAAGGCTGGAAAATAAAATTCCGGAACCTAATTTGGCTGGATCATGGCTGAATGCATTATATGCACCATAAGCGGATCCCAGTGTAATAGCTCCCCAAATGCTCGTTCCGATAATTTTTCCATTGCGCCTTCTCTTTTCCCATTTCAGGTTATTTGTTAGCTGATTTATGTGATCCTGCTTTTGTTTCAGCGCTTGTTCCTCTGCAACTTCCCTGCGAAGATTCTGCAATTCATCCATTTTAGTTTTGATGAAATTGGTAGTATCACTTTGCGAAAACTTTTGTGCATACTTATTGAACCATTTTTCGGCTTCGTTTGGATTCCTCATGGTAATGCCCATCTCACCCATTCTTAAGTACATGGCTTTTAGTGTGTCGCTAAATTCCTTGTAATAAGTTCCTTTGGGAAATTTATTGCAATATTCTTCGTAAGGTTCGGCCCTGTTGCCTTTTTTAGCAGAATAATAGATCTGCATTTCCTGTGCTAATGTTGCATATTTTCCATAAGGCCTTTGTCTTAAATAATCAGCGTATTGATCAGGATTGTCAGAGCCTTTTATCTTCGACCATATTTTTGCATCCATTGCATCTTCCTTGAATATACCGGTTGGATGAGTGCTGATATATTTATCAAGTGCATCATCTGTAGAATCAGCAAGAGCCTGCTTATAATCAATTTCATCAGCAATGCTTTTTTCAATATTCTTGTTGAAATTTTCTGCTTTAGTATAAAAGTCACTTGATGTATCAGGATTCATGGTGTAATAGGTGTCTATTTCTTTTTTAGCAGAAGCAAATTCCCTGTTTTCAAAATAGCATTTAATCCGTAGTTCCTGAATAATGTCATTGCTTTTGCCTAAATCTTTTTTAGCAGAATCAAGATGTACAATGGCTTTGTCATAATCTTTTTTACTGTATTCACCCTTGGCCAGCTGATATGCTGCAAAAGCATCCTTATTGCTATTCCAGTATTTCTTCAATTCAGCGGCGAGAAGTTTTTCCTGAATAATTACTTTTGTAATGGCGCCGTTGGAACCAACAACTAGAAAGGCATTATCACCAAAAGCGCAAACAGCGTTGTAATCACTGTTTTCGTTCATCCTTTCAGCATCCCAGGTTTTACCGCCATCAATAGTTTTCATTACGGTACTGCCATTGCCTACGGCCAGTCCATATACTTCATCAATAAAACTGATATCAGCAATATCATTATTGATAGGCACAGTAGTCTCATCCCATGTTTTTCCTGCATCTTCGGTGGATAGCATGGTGCCGTTCCATCCGGCAATAAATCCGTTGGTTGCATTCATGAATTTTACTGAGGCAAGAATTTTATCGTTTGGACTTTCCTGTTTTTCCCATTTTGCTCCGGCATCAGTAGTTTTCAGGATAGTGCCTTTCCATCCTACAATATATCCTGTTGTGGAATTGAAGAAATAAACATCCTTAAGCCATTCGCTTGTTTCGAGTGTAACTTTTGTCCAGGTTGCCCCGCCATTACTGGTTTTAACCAGGGTTCCGCTTGTGCCTACTGCGAATCCGTTAGTTGCATTTATGAAATAAACACTTTTAAGATCCGTCATTATACCTGATGTTTGAGCCTTCCATGATTTACCAGCATCAGTGGTTTTAATTATGGTTCCTCCATCACCAACAGCAAATCCTGTATTGGCGTCTGTAAAGAAAATTGACTGAAGAGCCCTGTTAGTCTCAGTATTTAGCTTATTCCATGTTTTACCTTCGTCAGAAGTTTTTATAATATTTCCATAACCGAAAGTTGCAAAAGCCGTTTTTGAATTTGTGGAGTAAACCGATGTAATTGCAAATGAAGTTCCGCTTTGCAGTTTAATAATCTGGTCATCCTGAACCTTTGTATCCTGTTGGCTTTTCTGTCCTTGTTGACCCTGTTGCCCTTGCTGCTCCTGAATTACCTGTGCAAAGGTAAAATTGAAATAAAAAGCTAAAAGGCTGAGAACGATTACTTTTACGAAGTGGGATGTTTTCATAAAAATTTAGATTTGGTTAATTAACAACGACAAATTTAAATAATAATTATTAACAGTTGTTAAGAACTTATCAGCATGAATTGCAATGTTTTTATAAATTTGTAAAAAAATTAATAAAAATGGACTTAAAAGATATCATGTCTATCTCTGGAAAGAGTGGATTGTTTAAAACTGTTGCACAGACTAAAAACGGATTGATTGTTGAATCTATTGTGGATAAAAAAAGATTTCCAGTTTATATTTCTGATAAAGTGAGCGCCCTTGAAGATATCAGCATCTTTACGAACAATAAAGATCTTCCCCTGAAGGAAGTGATTGATATGATCTTTAAAAAAGAAAATGGCGGTCAGTGTATTGATCCGAAAATTGATGATGCAAAACTGAAAAAATATTTCGAGGAAGTACTTCCTGATTATGATAAGGAAAGAGTGTATGTATCGGATATCCGTAAGTTGTTCACATGGTACAATCTATTGCAATCGCACGGACTACTGAAGATGGAAGAAGAGAAAAAGGATGATGAGCAGAAGGAAGTAACCGGTGCCGAAGAAAAGAAAGAAGAGAATTAAATTTATCCCCCGTAAATCGGGGGATTTTTTATAAAAAGATGAAAAAAATTATTCAAGATTTTGAAGTTGCAGAAAATGTCAACCTAAATAATCTGCATTTTGTACTGAAACTTATTTCTCCGTGTGAACTTCCTGAAATACTACCGGGTCAGTTTGCTGAAGTGCTGGTGCCCGATTCCAAACTTACATTTCTGCGCAGGCCGTTATCTATTCATGATGTGAGTTTGCGTGAAAGAAGTGTAAGCTTTTTTATAAAATGCGTAGGGGAAGGAACAGCAAAATTAAGGACACTCAAAAAAGGCGATACACTTAATGTTATGTTCCCTTTAGGCCATGGCTTCGGACTTGATGTGGCAGGCAAAGTGCTTTTAGTGGGCGGAGGCTGTGGTGTAGCTCCGCTCTATTATCTTGCAAAAGTTTTACATCAGAATAAAATAGAAATCGATATTTTGATAGGGGCGAAAAACAGTGACGACATTTCTTATATCGACTCTTTGAAAAAGTTTGGAAATATTTTTACAACAACTGAAGATGGAACCCACGGGGAGAAAGGTTTTGCGACGCAGCATTCAGTAATGAAAAACTTGACCGGCTATTCAAAAATATATTGCTGTGGTCCTGAACCAATGATGAAGGCTGTTGCGTCCCTTTCAAAAAAAGATTCTATTGATTGTGAAGTATCACTCGAAAATACTATGGCCTGCGGAATTGGGGCTTGTCTGTGTTGTGTAACCGAAACTGTCGATGGTCATAAATGTGTTTGCACCGATGGCCCCGTGTTTAATATTAATTCTTTGAAATGGCAGATTTAAAAGTAAGCATAAAAAACCTGGAGTTCAAGAACCCTGTTCTGACAGCTTCCGGAACATTCGGCTACGGCCCCGAATTTGAAGATTTTTTTAATATTGATCATCTGGGCGGAATCATTGTGAAAGGAACAACACGTGAACCCAGGCAGGGCAATGCATATCCGCGAATGGCCGAAACACCTTCGGGGATGCTGAATGCCGTTGGGCTGCAGAATAAAGGGATAGATTATTTTATTGAGAAAATTTATCCTGAAATAAATCATTACAATACAAATATTATTGTAAATGTTTCTGGTTCTAAGATTGAAGACTATATTGCAGTTGTTGAAAAATTAAATGACCTTGAAAAAATTTCTGCCATTGAACTGAATATTTCATGTCCCAATGTAAAACTGGGTGGAATGGCCTTTGGTACAAGTTGTGAATCAGCTGCCGAAGTTACCCGCGCCGTTAGGAAGGCATATAAAAAAGTAATGATTGTAAAGCTTTCTCCAAATGTAACTGACATTACTTCCATAGCCAAATCAGTGGAAGCCGAGGGTGCCGATTCAGTTTCGCTCATCAATACATTGCTGGGAATGGCAATCAATTCGGAAACACGTAAACCTATATTGTCAACTATAACGGGTGGACTTTCGGGACCTGCTGTGAAACCAGTTGCATTGCGCATGGTTTGGCAGGTTGCAAAAGCAGTAAAAATTCCTGTAATTGGCCTTGGCGGAATTATGAATGCAGCCGATGCAATTGAATTCATGCTTGCAGGTGCTACAGCAGTGCAGGTAGGAACAGCCAATTTTATCGATCCGCAAATTTCTATAAAAATAGTCCAGGGAATAGAAAATTATCTTGTGCAGCACAATATCTCTTCTGTAAAGGAATTGACGGGCGCCCTGGAGGTTTGATAACCATATTAATTTTATTTATATAAGAATTTTTGTTTCTTTGTCATTATTAGTTTTATTAATGATCTTAAATTTTATTTTATGAAAACATTTTGTGTTTTATTATCCATGCTTTTTCTGAGTATCGTTTCTTTTGGTCAGGCATCCTATCTTGAACGTATCAAACCTTGCCCGACAGTACCTTCAAAGGAAGCAGTTGATGCGTTTCATTCTTCACTCGATTCTTTACTAGAGGAAATTACTCCAATAGATGAAAAATTTAAAGCTGATAACGAAGCCGCAGCCAAGAACATCGATCAGGCTAAAATGGCACAAATGTATCAGAACTACGGCCAAAATACCACAGTTGATAATGTTAAGGAAATGCAAAAAGTGCAGCAAGCTGTGCTTGACGATAATAAAAAACTAACTGCATTAAGTGCTCAATTCAGAGCAAAGAAGGACAGCATTGATGCGCTTTATAAAATTGATAAGGATGTTTTTAGCAAGGAATATTTGAATTATATAAACAAATGTATGGGAGAGGTTGACAATCCTTCTACATGTAATGCTTTATTGTCTAAGCTTAACGAATCAAGAACTAAAATTCTGGATAAATATTTCTTTGGAGGATCTGCACTTTATGTTAAATACTTAACAGAATACCGGGCTTCGATAGTGCCAGTTTCTGCGAAAGCTGGTCTGGATGCAATAACCTTAAGTGAATTAAGTCTGCTGGGAACAGTTGTATTTCCTCATAAAGAGGATATGGTTTACATCGAAATTGCAAAGGATATTATTGGTGAGATTTCCAGTGTATTTGTAATTGACTATACCCTGTGGCCTGCAAAATAAATGTGAAATAGCTTGAATGTTGTTATACCGATTTTGATTTTTTAATGCACTTCCGCAATTTTATTGATATAGGTGTTATGCAATTTTTTTTATATACATTGAATACCTGTATAATTATTTAATCTTTTTCAATTTCAACTTTAATTGTTTTAAATTCTTCATTAGTTTTTAAACAGCAGATATATGTCCCGCTGTTAATCGAGTTGCAGCATAAAGGAATTTCGTGTTTCCCGCATTTCATGAACTGGTCAGCAATCACTAGTACTTCTTTACCAAAGAGGTCATATATTTTAATACTTACATTTTCCGATTTGGGTAAATCAAAATATATTTTTGATTCAGTATTAATTGGATTCGGATATATATTGAAGCTATTTTCATCCAGCAGTGATTCCGATATTCCTGAATAATTGTAAGGAATACATCTGTAAAATACTGCAGTATTCGACATAAATGTATCATTGTATGTTTTAGTTAAAGACGCTGCTGTAAAATAAAACACTTCATCGGCATTTAAAGGATTAAAGTTGGAAGATGGAACAGAAGTATAATTGTTATATCTCAGCAGCGCATATTTACTGCCGATATTCAGATCAGAAATTGTAGCGGTAGCATTCAGTTGCACTGGCGATTCCCCAAGTGTAACGTTTGGTTCATCCCATCGGTTTATTGATAATTGAACAGGCTTTGTTACCTGCTGAATATCTTTAATGCCTGTAACAGCGCAACCATAATCCACATTCTTTGGTATGCAGTATTCATAGGAGGCCCCATTACCGCTCATACTGCGTGTATCCCACATCGATTGGAAAGTTCTAGTATAATATGTGCTGTCGTAACAGTCATTGAACAACAGCTGGTCGGTGTTGTTAAATGTGCTTGTATCATTAGCTGAGAAACCAATCGCAGGAATTATATGATCGTAATCGGGATCGCTCATCCCTTGCACGTATACTGTAATTATTACCGGATGACAATTGAAAAGCTGCTGTTTTACCCATACCAGATAGTTCTGGTATTGCGGAGTCGATTGATTGTAATCCCATTCTGAATGCGTGAAAGAAAGATTATCGAGTGCAGCTTCGTCATTATCTGCAATCAGTAATTCGCCTCCAGCAACAGTTCTGCAAACATTTTGTGAAATATAATTTCCAAAATACAAACCTATCATCTGGATTGAAGTTTCGCCACAATAACCATTGGCATTATCCCATTGCAAGCGCCCAGGAATGTCAAGCTGGCGGCTTACCTGTGCTGTGAGATTGAGAGATAATAAGGTGAGCAGAAGACTCAGTGCGATTTTGGAATACATTGTTTTTTTATTTTCCATTGCAGATCATTTTATAAACAGAAGTTCCTTTTGCAGAAGTGATCTTTGTAAAATAAATTCCATTCTCGACACCAGTAATATCAAGCATTCTGGAATTTGCGCCGGATTTCACATTCCATGTTTGTGTGAAAATAATTTTTCCAAGCATATCAGTAATTTCAATTTTAAGATTTTCTTCTCCCTCAGAATTATATTCCAGGCTGAAACTTCCGCTGTTCGGATTCGGATAAATCATATAGTTTAGTGCATCATTTGCAATGTTTGATACATTTACTGTCTGCCATGTTTTGTTTACAGCAGCATAGGCATTAATTTTCCCGAAGCCCCAGATGTAGCTTCCCTGCTGCGGAATTACTCCGGTATATGCATCGGTTATAGCTGTCTGCCATATAATTTCTTTTGCAAGCTGGGGCGTAAGCGCAGGATTTGCCTGCAGCATAAGTGCTACAATCCCGCTTGTCATAGGCGATGCCATCGAAGTCCCCATCATCATGGCATATGAATAATTTCTGCCGTTAACCGGGCTGTTGTAAAGGCTAACCACATCAACCCTGTTGGCACCGCCTATATTATAGGTGGTATCAAACGAATTAATTCCTGATGCAAGAATTAGCCCTGGTGCCGCAATATCGGGCTTGGTGGTGCTGTCAGCTGCCGGTCCGTGACTTGAGAAAGGTGCAATTTTTCCCTCGTTTACATAACCGTTGTAACTTACAGGACCACCGTCGTAATTGGTATACATAGTTTTTGATGCATAGGCTGCAACAGAAATTGCAGAATGTGTGGACGAAAAATCACTGGTGGTCATATCTTTATTCCCAATGGTGGCCCATGATAACGCGCCATTGTTGAAATTCCCGTAATAACCTGAATAGTCTTTTACATAACCGGTCCACATGTTTACAATTCCACTGAAACTTTTAACGGTTATCAAAATTTTATTTGCTGATTTGCTATTGAAATCAAAGAATACACGAGGGTTTCCGTTAAAATCAGATGTTGAAGTGGTTAGGGTTATATAACAGGTATCACCCGCAGATCCTTTCAGGTAAAGGGAATGAATACTGTCGTCGAGACAGATGAATCCGGTGGTATTGCCTGCTGTCATCCCATTATAGAGCGTTATGCTTACACACATTGATTTACCGGCTTGTCCCCACAGATCAACCCATGCTTTTCTTGAGCCGAGATTTGTGGAGAACCCGACAAATGTTCTGAGCAATGAGTCTTTTTCTGCGAATACTTTGTGAAGATGAATATTATCAGCTCCGTTATTTCCTGCTGCGCATACAAAAATTTTCCCCGGGCCTGTGAGATTATCCACTGCCTGGCTAAATAACGAAGTTCCGTCATGCGGGCCCATGCTGCATCCCCAGCTAAGATTAGCCACCGCTGGTTTTCCAACCGAAGCAGCATAATCAAAAATATATGCAAGTCCGTCAATAACATTGCTTACGCCGGTTGTTGTCCATTGATCCTGGTCAGGTTTTATTCCTACAAGTACAACATCGCTTTCAAAAGCTACACCACGGAAACGATGATTATCTGTACTGCCTCCAATACCTGATCCGGCTGATATTCCGGCAACATGTGTTCCGTGTGAAAATAAACTTACATCAGTGCCTTCGTCCCAAAGTGCCGTGGAATCTGTAAGTTCATTACCGTAGCTGTAACCTGAAGGTGGTGTGCCACTGCTTTTCTGCTCCCATGCTTTCTTTATGCGGTAGTGTGTACCTGAAGTGTCCATGAATTCCGGATGTGTGAAATCGAATCCTGCATCAATAATTCCTACAACAACATTTTTTCCAGTGTAGGCCTGTGGAAGGCCAATTCCCTGGTGCACTGAATCAACATGTGCATCGTGCCGGGCGCTGTCGAGGTTTAGAAAAACAGGTTGATCAAGTTCAATATAATCCAGTCCTTCAATCTTCACGAAATCTTTCAATTTATCCAATGGAATCTGTGCAGTCCATATATTTCCGGCCTTTGTGCCCACAAGTATATTGAGGTCATTGAATTTTTTTTCATCAACATTGTTATTTACTTTAAGTAAAGCACTCAGGTAATATTTTCCTGAGATTTTCTTGTAAATAAATTCAGAAGAAAGAATTCCTTTTCCTTGCTGTTTCTCCACCTCAAGCAGGTATTTCTTTGTTTGCGGTGAAAGTTTTGCTTTTGTGTTTTCTGATGTTTGAGCTATTACTGCATATGAAATCAGGAAAACAAAAAGAAGGGATGTAATTTTTTTTATCATAATAAATTTTAAAAATCGTAAATCTCAAATCTCAAATCTCAAATCGTAAATCGTAAATCTCAAATCGTAAATCATACCACATTCACTTCCATTTCAAGATTAATCTTGAATTTTTCTTTGACTGATTTCTGAATTTTATTTGCAAGGTTAAGAATTTCCTGTCCTTTTGCGTTTCCATAATTCACAAGCACCAGTGCCTGGTCTTTGTGAACACCTGCGTCGCCTTCACGGTGCCCTTTCCATCCGCATTGCTCAATCATCCAACCTGCAGGAATTTTATATGTGCCATCAGTTTGCGTATAGCTTGGCATCACAGGATATTCGGCTACCAGCGCTTCGTATCTTTGTTTGTCAATGGATGGATTTTTAAAAAAACTTCCGCTGTTTCCTATTTCTTTTGGATCAGGTAATTTAGCACGGCGGATTGCGCTTACTGCATTTGCAACATCTTTTATGGTTGGCTCATTAATTTGTGCTTTGTTGAATTCTTCACGGATAGCGCCATAATTGAAATTCAATTTGTGTTTTTTATTCAATCTGAAACTGACAGAAGAAATGATTACTTTTCCTTTCAGTTCATTTTTAAAAATACTGTTGCGATAGCCGAATTTGCATTCTTCATTCTTCAGATCAAACATCTGTAGATTTTGAATATTGACAACCTCAACACTATCGATCACATCTTTTGCCTCAACGCCATAAGCGCCAATGTTCTGAATAGGACTGCTGCCAACGGTTCCGGGAATTAGTGCGAGGTTTTCAACTCCGCCAAGATTATTTTGCAAACAATAATTTACAAATTCATTCCATTCAATTCCAGCTTGCACATTCAAAAATACAAAATCATCTGTTTCGCGTATTTTCAGTATTCCTTTAGAACTGATCTTTACTACAACGCCGTCAAAATCTTTCGTGAAAAGGACATTGCTGCCGCCTCCCAGGATAAACATCGGTATATTTTTGAATTGGCTTGTATTCAGAAAAATTTGTATGTCCTGTAAATTCCTGACATCTGCCATCGATTTTGCCATAACATCAATACCAAAAGTATTGTATGGCTTTAAAGAAACATTTTCAACAATAATCATAATACATCGTTATATTTTCGTAAAATTAATAGATTTGCACTATATCATAAAATTTACTTTCAAAGTCTTCGTTCATATTGTTGTTATTATAAATCAGAATCCCTATTGAAAAGAGCCATAGTATCTGTAATCAATGATCTTGTCACCGACCAGCGTGTTCACCGAACGTGTATAACTCTGCAAAAGCTTGGATTTGATGTGTTGCTTGTCGGCCGCAGGCAGAGGAAAAGCATGTCAATAGAACAAAGGGATTACCGGACAAAGAGAATGTTTCTGCTTTTTGAAAAAGGAGTTTTATTTTATACTGAATATAATCTCCGGTTATTTTTCTTCCTGCTATTCAGAAATTGCGCTCTGCTTGTGTCAAACGATCTTGATACCTTACTTCCGAATTATCTTGTTAAGAAAATAAGAAGGAAGACAATAGTTTACGACACACATGAATATTTCACCGGTGTGCCTGAACTCGAAGGCAGGCCTTTTGTTAGAAATACATGGCTACGCATTGAAAAGTGGATTTTCCCGAAAATTGAAAATGTAATTACCGTCAACGATTCCATTGCTGAGCTTTACAAGAACGAATATGGAAAGCAACTTGCCGTGGTCAGAAATATTCCTGCTCTGAAAAAAAATAGTATTTCACTTTCAAAAAAAGATTTAGGAATTGATGATTCAAAAGCGATGATTATTCTGCAGGGCTCTGGTATCAACATTCACAGGGGTGCAGAGGAAGCTGTGCTTGCAATGCAGTTTGTGGATGATGCGGTTTTGTATATAATCGGTGGAGGTGACGTAATAGATATTCTGAAAGCTATGGTTGCTGAAAAAAAACTGGAAAGCAAAGTGAAATTTATTCCTAAGCTGCCGATGGATAAACTCCTGCAGTATACCATGCATGCTGACATTGGCCTTACGCTCGATAAGGATACTAATATTAATTACCGTTTCAGCCTTCCGAATAAACTTTTCGATTATATACACGCAGGTGTTCCTGTCCTTGCGTCAAATCTTGTTGAAATAGAAAAAATTATAAGGGAGTTCAATGTTGGTGATATAATTGACAGCCACGATCCAGAACACATTGCTCAAAAGCTTAACAATCTTTTGAATGATAAAACAAGGTTGAATATTCTGAAAGAAAATTGTAAGTTTGCAGCAACAAAACTGAATTGGGAAACCGAAGAAATTAGACTGATTAATGTTTTCAAAGAATATATTTAGCAGCAGTAAAAAAGAAATTGATGTAATTGCATTCGATGTGCCTTATCCCGCGAATTATGGCGGAGTAATTGATATTTTTTATAAGTTAAAGGCATTTAAAAGTGCAGGTATCAAGGTAACATTGCATTGTTTTGAATACGGCCGAAAGCCCAGTCCGGAACTGGAATCGCTGTGTGATAATGTTTTTTATTACAAACGTAATATCTCAAAAGCAAACCTGTTTCGCCGCAGGCCATACATTGTTGTCACAAGATCTTCAGATGAACTCATTCGTTATCTACAGAAGAAAAGTACTCCCATTTTATTTGAAGGGCTTCACAGCTGTTATTATCTTGACGATAAACGCCTGAAAAAAAGAAAAAAAATTGTCAGGACACATAACATCGAGCATGATTATTATCTGAATTTAGCTAAAGTTGAGAAGGATATTTTTAAAAAGTATTATTTCTCAAATGAGGCACAGAAGTTAAGGCGTTATGAAAAAATTCTTGATGATGCTGATGGCATTGCTGCCATTTCATTGCATGATAAAGAATATTTTTCTAAGAAATATAAAAATGTAGAAGCTGTTTCTGCTTTTCATCCGAACGAAGAGGTGGATATTCAGGAAGGGCAGGGGGAATATGTTTTATACCATGGAAGTCTTGCAGTTGGCGAGAATAACGAAGCAGCGATTTTCCTGATTGAAAAAGTATTCAGTGAAATTGATATTCCGTTTGTAATTGCGGGCAATAGACCTTCGGCTGAATTAAAACTCGTAGCTGCCAAATATCCGCATATCCGGATAATGTCCGATATTTCAACTGCTGATATTTATAAACTTGTAAAAGAAGCTCAGATTAATATTCTTCCAACTTTTCAGGCCACAGGAATTAAACTTAAATTGCTTGCTGCTTTGTATACTGGCCGTCATTGCATTGTAAACAGCCCAATGGTGGAAGACACAGGCCTTGAACGTTGTTGTATTATCAAAAATAATCAGGATGATATGAAGGACGCAGTTACTGAGTATTTTTCGAAACCTTTTACATCAACTGATATCAGTAAAAGAAAACATCACCTCAACGATAGTAAATTCTCAAACAGCTACAACATCAATCAATTGATTGATATGTTGTTTTCATGAAATGACGGGGCATTTGACTCAAGCACACTTCCGTTTTCACATCGTAATGTTCTGGCAGGAAATTTAGTAAACAGGGAATAATCATGTGTTGCCATCAGCACAGCTCTTCCTGATTTACTGATATCAAAAAGCAATTGCATAATTCCTTCCGATGTTTCAGGATCAAGGTTACCGGTGGGTTCATCGGCAAGAATAATATCAGGATCATTTATTAAAGCCCTCGCAATTACTACACGTTGCTGTTCACCCCCAGAAAGCTGGTGAGGCATTTTTGTTCCTTTAGCAACAAGCCCTACTTTATTGAGAACATCCTGAAGTTTCAACTGCATCTGTGCATTATCTTTCCATCCGGTTGCTTTCATAACAAAAAGCAGATTTTCGTTTATGCTACGATCTATCAACAGCTGAAAATCCTGAAAAACAATTCCAATTTTTCTGCGCAAATAGGGAATATCTTTATTCTTTATGAGTTTCAGATCGTATCCTGCAACAGTTGCTTCACCATCTATCAGTGATAAATCAGCGTAAAGCATTTTCAGCAGACTGCTTTTTCCGGTCCCTGTTTTTCCTATCAGGTAAACGAATTCGCCTTTGGCAATTTTCAGGTTTACATTTGATAATATCAGAATGTTCTTCTGATAAATCGCAGTCTTATTTATATCAATAATTGTTTCTCCGGACATTTTATGAATAATAGAAAATCAAATGTATGAAATTATCTCGTTCTTTAAAGCTTTGTGAATAAATGTTTAAAACAGTTTTTATTTAAAAAGGGAGTTCGTAAATTTTACCGTAAGGAATTCTGGCTGCAATTTTTTCAATTTCAATTTCCTTATCTGTCAGGCCGCACTGCTGCAGTCCACTGGTGCTGTGGTCAGCTCTGAAATAAGCTACAAGCGTAAAATTACCGTCTCTTATTTGAATGTAATCAGGTATTCTGGCACTGCCTTTTATCTTTAGAATGAACATATAAAACTATTTCTTTTCTTTTAGTGTCAATGTTGAAGTTACAATACCATATGGCTTCGGTCCAATTACAAATGCTCCGTAAAATGTAACATCGCCAGTTCCCGCGTCGGGAGCAATCCATTTAAAACTCCAGGTTTTAGAACCGGTGCTGTTTATTCCATTATGCCTATGCGTAATATATTTCCCCTTACCAACAAGTTGAGTTTGCAAAGTATCCGTCACTACAAGTGTTCCAAGCAAATCACCGTTTATATTTTGCGGTGATACCTCGAAACCGAATTTATTCGAAGCCGCAAGTCCTGTGGAAGTAAGGCTGATAGTATATGTTTTCCCTGGTTTATATCCTGATGAATCAGCATCAGCTTTTATACAACCTTCTCTTGAAATGGCAATTCCATTATGGCATTGGGTGCAAAGCTTTTTATCACCTGGCGATCCTGTATGTCCTGCTGGTGCACCTGTAGGATACGACATTGAAAAATTTATCGTAAGGATAAACGATACGATAATGACTGCAGTTGCAATTAGAATTATTTTTTTTACCATTTAATTTTTTTTTAATATTAATACAAAGATATAAAAAAAGCCCGGCACCGATAGATTCGGAGTTCCAGGCTTTGTAACATTGAAATTTAATTATTCCACAACCATTTTTTCTAAAGTTGATTTATCGTTAATTTTCAACTCTATAAAGTAGATTCCTTTTGTGACAATATTTTTAATGCTGAACAGTTCTTTGTAGCTTCCTGAAGCCTGGTCTTTTTCACCAAGTGATGCGATTTTTTTTCCGTCCAGTGAATACAAATTTACCTGAACTTTTGAAGCAGATGTCAGGGAATAATTAATAGTGAGTTTATCCTTAACAGGATTAGGATAGATTGAAAAACCTGATGTTGCAGATGTTTCATTTATTCCAACTGAACTTTCTGTTACAGTATAGGTACTGGTATGAGTTGTTCCGGTACCTATTGCAAATGCGCCATAGAATGTTACAGGTCCTAAACCTGTGGCAGGAGCAGTCCATGTGAATGTCCAGACTTTTGGGTTTGTTGTAATTCCTGTACCAGTGCTATGAATATAATGATTTGAACCAACAAGTCCCGAACCTGTTCCAGCAATAAGAGTTCCAAGAAATGCACCTGATGTACTCTGAGGGGATATCTGAAACCCTTTATTTCCACCTGTCCCCGTCGAAGTAACGGTTATTGTATAAGTTGTACCGGGTACATATCCACTTCCGGGAATGTTTGAAGTTATCCAACCAGTAACAGCAGTTGCAGTTCCTCCATGGCAGGCTGTACAGTTTGAATTTCCGCTTGCAGGGTCGCCGGCATGGCCAGTTGGTGAAGCACCGTCATAAGACATGGCATATTTCTGCACTCCCTGAAAAACGAAGAATAATACAACAGCAATGCCCACTGAAATTGAAATTTTCTTTTTCATAGTTTTTTTTATTTTGGTTAAGTTTAATTTGAACTTTTAATTTTATTTTTTCTTTCAGCTGTATTGCTTAAGTTAAACAAAGGCATCAGCATTACTTTCACCTGCATTACATTGCTGTTTATATTTTAAAAGGCGTATAATTTATATAACCATCAAACCCTATAGCAAAGGTAGGATAAGAATTATTGTTTTAATGTTAAGTGATTGTTAAAAAAGTATAAAATGTCAAAAATGTTTTTTTGTCTTGATGATTATAATTTTGCATAGCAATATTTAAAAAAAAGAAAAGCATAAAAAAACGGGGTTCCGATTGCAATCGGAACCCCGTTCAATAACTATATTAATCAATTATTCAACTACAATTTTTTCTAAGCTTGATTTGTCGTTTATTTTTAATTCAACAACGTAAATACCTTTTGTAAGAATATTCTTCACATTGAATTGTTCGCTGTAAGAACCAGCAGACTGATTTTTTTCACCAAGTGAAGCAACTTTTTTTCCATCAAGTGAATAAACATTTACCTGGACTTTTGAATCTGATGCAACAGAATAATTCACATTAAGTTTTTCTTTTACTGGATTAGGGTAAATTGCAAAATTTGAATTTGCAGATACTTCGCTGATGCCAACTGTGTTTTCAGGAACAGCCAGTGAGGAAGTGTAAGTCTTATCTCCAGAAGTGCTGCCATCATTATCGGCGGCCATACCTGATGTGTAAAAAGTAACAATTCCTGAACCGGTTGCCGGAGCAGTCCAGCTAAATGAAAATGCCTGTGTATTTGGACCAACGTTATTGTTACCTGTGTGAACAACATTATTGCGAACATTTGCACCAACTGTTTTGGTTTTTAATTGTGTTAAAGTTGCATTTGTAATAGCTAATGTGCCACCGTTTGCGCCTGATGCGAATAATGCTTCAACATCAACTCCGAAAAGAACACAGCTTGTTTGTGCTACTGTAACTGTCATGGTGTAAACTGTACCTGGAACATAACCATTCGTAAGCGATGGTGAAGCGGCAATGGTAACTGAACCACCACCGGAATTTACTGTACCTGAATGACAATTTGTGCAATTGTTTTCACTTGGAGATCCAGTGTATCCTGCTTTTCCGTTACTGCTTAAAATGGTAAATGACATAGCTGCAATTGCCACTATGCCTGCTAATGCTAGGGTAATTTTCTTTTTCATAATTTTTTAAATTTAGGTTTGTAATATTTAATTATTTGAGTATTTTAAAACTTGTTTTCAATTATAGTAAATTTAATTTTTTGCTGAATTGTTATTTATTATTCAGATATCCTGCCAGAATCCATTTATTAATCTGTGCAATTTCACAAACACTCAATTTATAACTGGGCGGCATTTTTATTGATGAATTGTATCCAATGCAATTGATAAAACTAGATTGATTCGCATCTAAATAATTTTTTAAATTAGTATACCCATCAATATTCACACCTCCGGAAGTATTGCTTGAATTATGACAAGCCGTACAATTTGATGTTAAGATGCCTGCTATTGTTCCAGAATAAGTAACATTTGAAGTATCACATGATGATCCTGTGCAATTTGTTTCCTTGGCTCCCTGTTCAATCCATGCTTTTATTAAAGCAACCTGTTCTGAACTTAAGGATTTTTTAGGAGGCATGCTTCCGCCAAATACTCCTTTTAATACATTAAAGTATTTGCTCTGACCCGGATGAAATGGTTTTATACCTTTCATTATGTTTGTATAATCTGTAAGAACAATTCCGTGTGCCTCAGAGTTCGAACTTCCATCATGACAATTGGTCATTGCACAATTGGAAGTAAAAATCGGCCTTATTTCTGAGGTAAAGCAGACATCAGGATATGCTGCATCGTTTGTACAACCTTGTATAAGTGATACAGCAAATAAAAAGGAAATGCTAATAATAAAATTGATTCTTCTCATTTTGAATTTTATAATATAGACTTTAAGAATACTTGATAAATGTATTTGTTAATTTATTGGTTGAAATTAATATTTGATTAAAATCACTTAAATATTTAGTTAATGAAATCTCTAGTTTATTGAAATTGTTACAAAATTAACATCTCATATTGGCCTTTAGTGTTAATGACTTGTTAAAACTCTTTCTTTACTTTTTAAATACTAATATTCTTTTCTGAAATTTAATGAATGTAAGACTTAATAAAGCTGTTTATGACAATCTTCACAGTTTGATTCTTTCCACACACCACCAATATCTTTTGGATGAATAAAATCAGCTGGTTTATCAAGTGTTGAATATTTAAGACTGTCAATTTTTCCTTGTGCAATTATAGTATGGCATAAATTACAACTCTTCGAAATTACTTTTCCGTCACTTGATTTATGCCTGTCATCATGGCAACGGAAACACCCGTTTGATTCAAGATGTCCTATATGCCTTGGATATACACTGTATGTTACTTTCATTTCAGGAAAAGCATTCTGTGCATATTTTTCTGTTATATCAGTTATGGCTAGATTTATTTTACGACTGTAGCTTTTATACAATGATGGATATTTTACTTTATAAAAACCAATCATTTTTTCTTTAATTCCTGCACTTGCTGAATCATCTGTTGTGTATAAAACTTTTAATGCATCCATGGCTGCCTTTTTAATCCAAGGAATTGAGGCGGAAGCATTGCTGGACGCCAGGTATTTGTTCACGTAAAAAGATGGTGACCTGTATTCATGTGCTGGTCTGTTATGGCAATCCATGCAATCCATGGTTCGCGATTCAACACTGCTTAAATCATCTGATGTTTTTCTGTAATCTTCATCATTGAAAATTGTAACTTTCCCTGTTTTCAGATTTGCGACTTTCACCCAGTAGATTGTATCCCGCTTGGCATTTGCTTTATATTCCATCTTAATGTCGGGACTTATATGCCAGTGAATTCCCTGGCTAAATCCTTGCGATTCATTGGATGCACCAATTTTCATATTTAAAACAATGTCCCATTCTGTATTGGTAGAATCTGCCAGAAAATATTTTTCATGATGTAATTTGTTCCCGTAAAATTTTTGAGGCCAGTGACATCTTTCGCAGGTTTCCCTTGCTGGCCGAAGGTTGTCAATAGGTGTTGCAATGGGTCGTGGATAGGTATTTGTAAGATATTTATAAACCTGACGCATGCCTGACATTTTTGATTTCACATACCAGTCAACCCCTTCGCCTACATGACACTCGGCACACTTTACATTTGCGTGCGGGGAATTCTGATACGCAACATATTCAGGATTCATTACCCTGTGACAAAGTGTACCGCAGAATTTTACTGATTCAGTATAATGAAAGCCTTGGTAACTGCCAATTACAGTCGATAATAAAAAGACAGTTGTTATCAGGGAAAATAATAAAACTGCATTTCTTGTCTTGCGATCTGAGAAATTGATTACAAGAACTTTGCTGTCGCTTGTCTTAATTCCCTTTTTATCCCTCCGTCTTTTCCTGTACATTCCGTATGAAATCAAAACAAGTCCCAATACGAGAAATCCAGGTACAACTAAGTATGTAAACAATTCAGTGTATACATTGCCGGCATTGATTATTTTATCCATTATTACTAAAAAAATAATGGCCAGCCATGCTATCAATGCAATAATTGTCCCCAAAAAGGAAATAAAATTATAATAGGACGGAGGCAGTTTTATCTTTTTCATTGATATCGATACATAATTAATACTATTGTATTTATAGGATATAAAAAAAAGCTAAAATACATTAAATCAATTAAATATAAATTATTGATCAGTGTTTTGCTTTACAAAAGTAATAAATTTTAGTTGTGCAAACAAATATTTTAGATGCCAAAATTCAAAAAAACCGAGCACTGCTAAAGAGAAGCTTACTATTTTATTTTGTTCAAATATTTTGCATCCTTAGATAGATCGTGAATGCGTTAACAATTCAACATTAAATATCTTCATGTAATTTGTTTAATTGCTGTTGATAAATTTCTGAAGAAAAAAACATTGTTCTAAAGCGAAAAAAAAACTATAAGATCCAAATGGCAATGATTCCTTTTAATGTCTTAATCTGTTGAAGCGATAAACATTATTTTACATTCCATTCTTCATTAAAAAAATAGAAATTTTAAGTTTTTAATATAAAATTTTGTATTTTTGCCTATTCATGCTATAAGATTAGTAGTATTCGAAATGTGTAAAATTGTTAATAAATTCACAATCGTCATTACTTTATTTACATGATTTTTTAAAGTGCATGCTGTTGATTTATTCATTAGATTATTACGCTAAATATTGATATCACAGGAGAAGTATAATCTCGATTTTAAATCTAGTATTGAAATCATTCCGGAATCGGAACATTTATAATAACAAGAACAGTTGAAAATGCTACATCATTTTAATTTTCTTAAAAAAGTCATGCTGGTACTGGCATGCACTTTAGCGTTTGTCAGGGTTGTTGCGCAGTCGAATGATGATTGCCTGATGTGCCATGAAGATCCCACAATGACAGCTAAATGGCAGGGTACAACCATTTCGCTATTTGTGAACAAAGCCCTCTTTTGTAAATCTGTTCACAAAAATGTTCTCTGTGCTTCATGTCACAAGGATGCTAATGTTAAAGAATTTCCGCATCCCGAAAACCTTAAACCTGTTGACTGTGGCAGTTGTCATGCTGGATTTCAGCAGCTGGTTAATAATGACGTGCATCATAAATTGTTAAACCTTCCTGTTGCAAAAGCACCTACATGCAAGATATGTCATGGCACACATGAAATTGTAAAACCTTCTGAAATTGTAAATAAAGCCACTACCATTTGTGGAAAATGTCATAAGGTTGATAAACTTTCTGCACCTTATCATACCGATAATGTTATAGAAGGGAATTGCCTCAATTGTCATAAAAAGAAAGATTACAAAACAATATTATCCAAGTCTGTTCATGCAAAACTGAAATGTTCGAATTGCCATGGTTATGTTGTAAATAATTTGGCCACTCATAGAACACTGCCTCTTGGAGAAGCTACTACTGATTGTTACTTATGTCATGCTGATATTGCAGCACAGCATAAGGAAAGTGTTCATGGATTGGCATTGTCTGAAGGAATTTATGAAGCTGCCCAATGCTGGGATTGTCACGGCACACATGATATACGAAAGGTTGCAAACGATAGCAGTAAAGTTTCTGCAAAAAATTTACCAACCACTTGCGGAAAATGCCATGATGATTCTTTGTTATCAATAAAATATTCGTTTACAGTAAAAAATCCTGGTAAGATGTATTCTCAGTCTGTTCATGGGAAACTTGTACTTGCCGGCAGTAAAGATGCTCCAACATGCGTAACATGTCATGGGAAACATGATATTAAAAATACAGTAATGTTGAATTCTCCAATCTCAAGCATCAGCGTTCCTGATTTGTGTGGTAAATGTCATGCAAAAATAACTGAAGAATATAAAGAGTCCATTCACTGGATAGCTGTGAAGAAAGGTGTGCGGGAGGCGCCGTCATGCAACGATTGCCATAGTGAGCATAGCATCAATGCCATTAATACGGTTAACAAACGAGCAGCAATTAAAAAACTTCAGGAAGAAACATGTCTGCAGTGCCATCAGAATCTTTTACTATCTGAACGCTATGGAATAGAAGGGAAAAATGCCAGCAGTTACCAGGATAGTTATCATGGACTTGCAGTAACCAGGGGGGATACGAATGCTGCAATGTGTATCGATTGCCATGGCGTGCATAATATTCTGCCGAAGTATCATAAAAATTCTACAGTCAATGCTAAAAACGTTACTGCTACCTGCAGAAAATGTCATCCTGATGCATCAGAGGTTTTCGCAAAAAGCTATTCACACATCACTGATAAAGCTACATCAGCGGGATATATTGAGGATATTGTCAGGAAAATTTATTTCTGGTTAATTGTAATTGTAATCGGAGGAATGATTCTTCACAATCTTATTATAATTATTTACGAATTAAGTGAGCGAAACAGGCAATCTAAAAATGAAATCCTGATACCAAGGTTAACAAAGAATGAATTGATTCAACATACCATTTTATTTATTTCCTTTATTGCCCTTGCTATGACCGGGTTTCAGCTAAAGTATCCGAGTAGTTGGTGGAGTCATGGATTAGAATACTTTGGTTTTACAGAGCACGTGCGGCATTGGGTGCACAGGGGATCTGCTGTTATTTTAATTGCACTTTCCTTCTATCATGTAATTTATTTAATCGTTACGGCCAGGGGCCGCGATGTATTAAAAGGATTATTGCCGCGATTTGCTGATTTTAAAATTGCTGTTAACAATGTTTTATTCTTCATGCGGCTTAGAAAGAATCAACCGGAATTCGACAACTATACATATACTGAAAAAGCAGAATACTGGGCGCTGGTATGGGGTACCATTATCATGGGCATAACTGGTATTGTCCTCTGGTTTCCGACCATTGTTGGAAACTGGGCACCTTTATGGTTCATCAAAGTAAGCGAAATAGTACACTTTTATGAAGCCATACTTGCAACACTCGCTATTATTGTTTGGCATTGGTTCTTTGTGATCTTTCATCCTAAAGAATATCCAATGAGTTTAACGGTGATTGATGGGAAAATGACAATCAAACATTATAAATCTGAGCATAAATTAAAATTGAGGAAAGTTTATAATGAATGGATGGAAGTGAAGTCAGGTAAAAGAAGTGAAAAAAAGCTAAGTCATTTTGCTAAAATGTTTATTTTAGCCATAAAGAAAGCTGGAGTTGATGTGGATGAATTTTTTAAGAATGAATTAATTAAAGAAGAAAGCCATTCGGATAATGAAAGGAAAAGTGATTAATTTAAGCACCGATTTATGAGGATAAAAAAGTTTGGTATATGGGCGGTTTTATTTTTTGCTTGTATTTCATTTAGAATAAATTATCTTTCTGCCCAGACCAATGACGACTGCTTGATGTGTCACGAAGATGCAACACTTACAACAGTTCGTGCTGGAAAAACAGTTTCATTATTTGTAAACAAAAGTATTCTGGCCGGTTCTGTGCATTTAAATGTAAAATGCATTTCATGCCATACCGATGCTGCCGTTGCTGACTTTCCTCATCCTGAAAAACTCAAAGCAGTTAATTGCGGCAGCTGTCACAGCACAGAATATATTCAATACAGTGCCGGAGTTCATGGTCAGGCATCAAAGTTAAATTCTCCATATGCCCCTACCTGTAAAGATTGCCACGGGAAGCACGATATACTTGCCTCTTCAATTTCCACATCGCGCACTTATAAATTCAATATCCCTGCATTATGCGGTAAATGCCATAGAGAGGGCTCGCCTGTTTCTAATCTGTATGACATTTCCCAGACAAATATTCTTGATAACTACAGTGAAGGCATCCATGGTGTTGGTTTATTAAAGAAGGGACTGATTGTTTCAGCAACATGTAATGACTGCCACGGAAATCATCTGATACTGCCGCATTCAAGCCCTAATTCGACTGTTTCACCTCAGCGGATTGCCAAGACTTGCATGAAATGTCATACAAAGATTGAGGAGGTTCATAAAAAAATAATTAAAAATGAATTGTGGGAAAAGAAACCGGGAGCTATTCCTGCATGTTCGGCCTGCCATCCGCCACATAAAGTTTCAATAACAGAAGCCAATACATCACTCACTGATCTTGCCTGTTTAAAGTGTCATAAAAATGATACGGTACACAAAACTATTGCCAGCAAGGATCTCGCAGCTACAGTGAAAGTGACGGACCTTGAAAATTCAGTTCATAAAAATATTGGTTGTGTAAAATGCCATTATGATGTTGATACTACATTATCTACAAGACCTTGTGCAACAGCCAAATCAGTTGATTGTTCCAATTGTCATATTTCCGTGGCTGATTTGTATTTTACCAGCGGGCATGGTAAAGCATATCTGAAGAAAATTAAGGCTGCACCATTCTGTATTGATTGTCACGGTACACATAATATCAAGTCACGGTATGATGATACGTCTCCTACATACAGATCAAACATTCCGGGACTTTGCGGAAAGTGTCATACTGAAAACGGCAGGGCAGTGAAGACCACAACATTGAAAGAAATAAATGCTTATTCTGATTACTCACAAAGTGTTCATGGAAAAGGATTGTTTGAAAAAGGATTGCTTGTAAGCGCCGTTTGTTCAGATTGCCATACATCGCATCATATCTTAAAAGAGTCAGATACTGCGTCATCGGTAAATCCGAAAAATATTTCATTGACCTGCGCCAACTGTCATAAAAGTATTTATGATGAATATATAGAAAGCGATCATTCCATTTTAAAATCGGATGGCAAACTGAAATATCCAACTTGTGCAGACTGCCATTCGGCGCACGTTATCACCGAAATTGATGATGATAAATTTATGACTCAGATCACAAAGCAATGTGGAAGTTGTCATGAAAAATTATCAGAAACTTATCTTGAAACCTATCATGGGAAAGCCTATCTGCTCGGATACCTGAAAGCAGCAAAATGTTCAGATTGCCACGGTTCACATAATATTTTAAAAGTAAGCAATCCGAATTCAGCAGTTGGTTATAAAAATATTGTCACCACATGCAGAAAATGCCACCCCGATGCAAATCTTCGGTTTACGGGCTACTTAACACATGCCACGCATAACGCAAATAATGTTTTGTATTATACATTTTGGGGAATGACCATATTATTATTAAGCGTTTTCGGATTCTTCGGATTACACACACTATTGTGGATGCCCCGGGCTATTATAGAAGCGAGGAAGAAACGTAAACATAAAAAGGTAAAAGGCCAGGCAGTTTATATTCGCAGGTTTACACGCAGTCAGCGGGTGACGCATATTTTTGTTATTCTAAGCTTTTTAACGCTCGCGTTAACAGGGATGACATTGAAATTTGCACATATGGAATGGGCAAGGGTGATTGCATTTATTTTTGGCGGAGTCCGATCTGCAGGTACCATACACAGGATGGCTGCTATTGTTACGTTCGGATATTTCACATTTCATGTCTACTCATTAATACTTGAAAAGAAAAAGAAACGTGAGTCCTTGCTGAAATTTATTTTTGGAAAAAATTCACTGATGTTCAACAAACAGGATCTTCTTGACTTTGTTGCCACTGTAAAATGGTTTCTTGGCCTTGGTCCCCGCCCGAAGTATGGCCGCTGGACTTATTGGGAAAAATTCGATTACATGGCTGTATTCTGGGGCGTTGCTGTAATTGGTTTGTCGGGATTGATTCTATGGTTCCCTGAAATATTTACGAAATTGCTCCCCGGTTGGATGATCAATGTTGCTCAGATAATTCATAGCGATGAGGCTTTGCTGGCTGTGGGATTTATTTTTACAATACATTTCTTCAACACACACCTGCGCCCGGAAGCGTTCCCGATGGATACGGTAATATTTACAGGTCATGTGGAACTTGAAGAATACAAAATTGACAGACCACGCGAATATGCACTGCTTGAAGAATCTGGCAAGCTACAAGATGTTACAATTAAAACAGAAATGACAAGTTCCTGGATAAAAATTGTAAAGACAGCAGGATTTATTTTCTTAAGTATTGGATTAATCCTTGTAATACTTATTATCTTCTCATTGATAGCAGGTATTTACTAGAAACTGCTAATATTTAAAATATAAAAGCTTCATGAGTTCAATTCATGGGGCTTTTTTTTAAGAATAATTATTATCAGGCATTTTCAATTTAACAATTTAAAACATTGTAAATTTGTATGAAGATTAAATTCGTTTGAAAGTAAACTTGTTTACAAAAATGAAAATACTTGTTATCGAGGACGAAAAAGCACTGGCGGAATCCGTGATTGATTACCTTACTGATGAAGGTCATTTGTGCGAAGGTGTCAACCTGTTTTCTGATGCAGTTGAAAAGATTGAGCTTTATCAATATGATTGTCTTGTTGTAGATATTAATCTTCCTGACGGTAGCGGCCTTGATCTGATAACCTTACTGAAAAAAAAATCGGCAAATACCGGTGTGGTAATTATTTCAGCAAGGAATTCACTTGAGAACAGGATAGAAGGCCTTGAGATAGGTGCTGATAATTATCTCACGAAACCCTTTCAGCTAGCTGAACTCAATGCGTTGCTTAAATCAATCAACAGACGCGTAAATTATAGCGGATGCAACCAGATCGTAGTAAATGAAATTAAATTTTTACTTGATGAACATAGGGTGTTTGTGCACAATAAGGAAGTGATCCTGACAAAAAAAGAATATGAACTTTTAATGTTTTTCCTAACTAATAAAAATAAAGTAATAACAAAGATGGGAATCGCCGAACACCTTTGGGGTGATTATATGGACTCAAATGATTCCTATGATTTCATTTATACGCACATCAAAAACCTCAGGAATAAATTACTAAAACTGGGATGCGAAGATTATATAAAAACGATTTATGGAGTTGGATATAAATTTGATTTATCTTGAAACTACTAACCAAAACAAATCTTAATTTTTTATCAATCTCATTATTTATTTTTCTGTTTGGGATATTCGTTTTTTATTATCTGTTAAGGCAGCAGGTGGATAAAAACGTAAATTCTGAATTGGCGAAACGAAAGAATGGTATCGTTAATCAATTTGATTCTGCTTATATCTCTGCAAGAATTCCGGAATCATATAATCAGATAATTCTTATAAATCCAGTCAGGGATACAACGTCCGTCGCTGCTGGATATTCGGACACACTTATTTATGATAAGCTTGAAAAAAGACATTCAGTTTACCGACAGTTGTGCTTTACTATAATCTACAAAACTGAAATTTATCGATTGCGTATTTTTAAATCGTTAGAAGAGTCTGATCAATTGATTGTGCGGATTTTTTTGATGATGACCATTCTTGTTTTCATTATTATTCTTACACTTTTATTCTTGAACCGTCGCTCCACGCTTAGGGCATGGAATGTATTTTATGATACCATTGAAAAAATAAAAAATTACAACCTTAATTCACATGAGCAGTTCTCGCTGAAGAAGTCTGATGTAAAAGAGTTTGATGAATTAAACAAAGTGCTCCTTGCAATGACAGATAAAATCAAAACCGATTATTTTAATTTGAAAGAATATACTGAGAATGCTTCGCATGAAATCCAGACTCCGTTAGCAATCATCAATGCAAAAATGGAAATGCTTCTGCAATCGGGCGATATGAATGAAAGTCAGTACAAGGCGGTATCGGATGCGTATGAAGCGGCTAACAGACTATCCAAGTTGAATAATTCATTAATTCTTTTATCAAAAATTGAAAACAGGCAATTTCCAGAGTCAAAAATTGTGGATCCTAAAATTTTGATTGAAACTCAACTGGAGATACTCGAAGAATTGCTATTATCAAAAAACATTACAGTTGAAAAAAATTACAAAGAACCGCTGGTAATTCAGATGAATCCTTATCTGGCTGAAATTTTATTTTCAAACCTGGTCAGGAATGCAATCCGCCATAATGTTGAAGGAGGAAAAATAGTCATTGATTTTTTACTGGATAAAATTGTAATATCGAATTCAGGTTTGAACCATCAAATTGATGAAAAAATATTATTTGAACGCTTTCATAAGTCTTCAACCTCAACTGAATCGCTTGGATTGGGATTGGCGATTGTCAGGAAAATTTGTGAGGTTTATGGTTTTACAGTACAATATGAATTTAAAAATGATTTACATTGTATGAAAATGAATTTTAAAGCAAATTCTGATATCCAATCAATAAAATAGGATATATAACATATTTATTTTACTGATTTAACAATTTTTTGCAAATTATTTTGAATTTTAAATTTACGGGATTTACTTTTGGTATCCATTTAAAAATATATTTTGAAGATATTTGTAATAAGTTAAAATACTGATCATTGAAAGATATTTCAAGGTTGTTTTAGCTTTAAAAAATTTGTAATTTTATTCGTTCGTTTTGTCACTATTTTCTCCTTCCTGAAAAAAATATTTCATTTTGTTGTTTTTTGAATAACAACTACAGAATTAACTCAGATTCTATTTTTACATTTGCTACGTTAATTTAAAAATACTAGCATAATGATAGGATTAATTGGATTAAATCATAAATCTGCCCCGATCGAAATCAGAGAACGTTTTGTGTTCTGTGAAGAGGATATTAAAAGATTTGTCCCATTGTTAAAGGATAAAGGAGTTCAGGGGGCAGTAATACTTTCCACATGCAACCGCACGGAGATCTATTTCGAAGCTGATGACAATAATTTCAGCAATGTCTTTGCTATTGTTGGACATACCCTGTTTTCATACCGTAAAGCTGATGAAAGCGCCCGTTCACACTTTTATCATAAGAGCAATACCGATGTTGCTCAACATATTTTCAGGGTTGTTTCAGGTCTTGACTCAATGGCGCTGGGAGAACATCAGATTGTAGGTCAAATAAAGAATGCCGTTAGCATAAGCGAGAGCAATAATTTCTTTAGCTGTTCTCTCATGCGCTTATTCAACAAAGCTTTCGAAGTTGGGAAGAAAGTCAGAACTGAAACCTGCATAAATCATGGTGCTGTTTCAATCAGTTATGCAGGTATTGAACTTGCTGGAAGAAAACTTCATAACCTTAGTTCGCGTCCCGTTCTTCTGGTGGGAGCTGGACAGACAAGCGAGCTTACTTTATTAAATCTTATAAAAAAAGATTGCTCAAAGTTTACAATTATTAACAGGACATTTGAAAAAGCAGTTGAACTTGCTGATAAATACAATGCAAATGCTGAGGAGTTTGATAAACTTGAAGAACTGCTTCTTACAAATGATATCGTAATAAGTTCGACAGCATCGAAGAAGGCTTTATTTACTGAAAGTATTGTTAGAAATGCAATGGATAAAAGAAATGGAAATCCGCTTTTCTTTATCGATCTTTCTGTACCCCGTAATGTGGCGCATGAAGTTGGTGAAATAGAAAATGTTTATGTGTATGATATCGATGCATTAAATGATGTAATTGTTGACAATGTTGAGAAAAGACAGGAAAAAATAATCCAGGCTGAGGAAATAATACAGTCAGGTGTTAGTGAATTTAATGAATGGCTTTATACAAGAAATCTGTCTCCTGCCATTCAAAAAATAAGTAACCGTTTCAAAAAAATTAATAAAGCTGAATTTGAAGGATTCAAAAAGAACAGGAAATCTGATTATGAAACCGTTTCTGAATATGGCGATATTATTACCAATAAGCTTATACAGCTAATGGTGAAGAATGTAATTTCAATTACTGATAATGGCCGTAAGCTTGAATATGTTAACTTAGTGAACAAATTATTTGAATAAAACAATAATGAAAAATTTAATCCGGATTGGCACGAGGGGGAGTAAATTAGCGTTATATCAGGCATACAGAGTAAAAGAGGAATTAGAAAAGCAATTCAAAGACATCACTTTTGAAATTGCAATTATTAAAACCAAGGGAGATATAATACTTGATGTCCCGCTTTCCAAAATAGGCGACAAAGGACTTTTTACAAAAGAACTTGAAACGGCCCTCTTCAATAATGAAATTGATCTTGCAGTTCATAGTCTGAAAGACTTGCCAACTGTATTTCCTTCAGGAGCAAAGCTTGGCGCGGTTTTAAAGCGTGGTGAAATTCGTGATGCCTTAATCAGTGCTGATAACAGAAAAATTTCAGATCTCACATCCGAAGATGTTATTGCTACTTCCAGTCTTAGAAGAAAAGCGCAACTGCTCAGGATTAACAAGGATTTTAAGATTGTTGAAATAAGAGGAAACGTTAACACCCGTATCCGCAAAATGCAGGAAGGTTACTGCGACGTGATGGTGATGGCTGCTGCCGGATTACAACGATTAGAAATGAGTGAATATATTTCAGAATTCATCGATCCTGAAATGATGATTCCTGCATGCAGCCAGGGAGCAATGGCAATCGAAATACGGGATAATGATCCGTTTATTGAAGAACTACTTTCGAAAATTAATGATCGCGATACATGGATTGCAACCGAAGCTGAACGTGCCTTTTTACGCAGCCTTGAAGGTGGTTGCCAGATTCCAGTGGGAAGTTACAGCAGGATTGATGGAGATAAATTTTACATAACAGGATTTATTTCAAGTATCGATGGCAGCGATTATATTAAAGAATCTGCAAGTGGTGATTTGAAAAATGCTGTTCAGATAGCAACTGATCTTGCAAAAAGCTTATACAACAAGGGTGGTAAGGAAATTCTTGAAATAATAAGAAATGTAAATCTTGTTGAAAAGACAAATGATTTACCACTAAAAAATAAAATAATAATTTCTACAAGAGCAATTGAATCGGGCGATACACTTCCCGGTTTATTGCTGGCTCAAGGTGCTAAAGTTCTTTCACTGCCTATGATTGAAGTGAAGCAATCTGAGATAAATGATGTTGAAAAAAATATTTTTAAAAATGTAAATTTATTTGACTGGGTATTTTTTACAAGTAAACATGGTGTTGTGAATTTCTTTAAACATTTAATAACTGTTAAAGGAAATACAGAGTTGCCAAAGACATTGAAGATTGCCGCAATTGGTAATAAAACAGCTCTTGAGCTTGAGTATTATGGCTTTTCTGCAAATTTCATCAGCGAAGGAAATACTTCTGAGGAGTTTCTTGAGCAGTTTTATAAAAGTGAAAATCCAGCTAATCTGAAAGTTTTACTTGCATTGGGGAATCTGGCTAATGATGTTTTGTTAGACATATTGTCAAAAGAAAATAAAGTTACCAGGATCAATGTTTACGATACTTTGAAACCTGAGACAGCTGATGCCACAATACTTGATGCAATAAAAAATGACCTTTACGATCTAATCATATTCACAAGTCCTTCAACATTTCAGAATTTCTGTTCATTCGTTGATAATAATATTCTGAAGAAATTAAAAATCGCAAGCATTGGTTCCACCACAACAAAGTCTATTGCAGATGCCGGTCTTGAACCTTTGGTAACTGCTGCAAAATCGAATGCAGAAGGCCTTTGCGAAGCAATTGTTGAGTTTTATAAATCAAAAAATAAATATTTAAAATCTAAAATCTAAAATCATATTATCATGGTATTCCCACAAACAAGATTAAGAAGACTGAGATACAATTCAGTTTTAAGACAAATGGTAACTGAAACCAAACTTTCAGTAGATGATTTTGTAATGCCTTTGTTTGTATGCACTGGCACGAACGTAAGAAATCATATCAGTTCTATGCCCGGCAATTATCAGCTATCTGTTGATTTGCTTGTTGAAGAGTGTAAGAAAATTGATGCGGCAGGAGTGAAGGCTGTGTTGCTTTTTGGAATTCCAGCGCATAAGGATGACGACGGCAGTGTTGCCTGCGAACATGATGGTATCGTTCAGACAGCCATCAGGGCTATCAAAAAAACACTTCCTGAGTTATATATAATTGCTGATGTGTGCAATTGTGAATACACTGTTCACGGACATTGCGGAACAATTATCGATGGTGATGTGGATAACGACCTCACACTTATTACTCTTGCAAAACAATCACTTTCGTTGGCGCAGGCCGGTGCAGATATGATTGCACCAAGCGATATGATGGACGGTCGCGTTGGAGCTATCCGCCAGATATTAGACGAGAATGATTTTGAAAAGATTCCTATCATGTCTTATTCTGCAAAATATGCTTCTGGTTTTTACGGACCTTTCAGAGAGGCAGCTGAGAGCGCCCCGAAATTTGGTAACCGGGCTACATACCAGATGAATCCTGCTAATTCAGATGAAGCTATACGCGAGGTTGATCTTGACATTGCTGAAGGTGCTGATATAGTTATGGTGAAACCAGCGTTAAGTTACCTTGATGTTATTTACAGAGTGAAGAATGAATTCAGAATGCCTGTGGCAGCCTATAATGTTAGCGGTGAGTTTTCAATGGTGAAGGCTGCAGCAGCAAATAACTGGATTGATGGCGACCGCGTGATGATGGAAATTCTCACGTCAATAAAGCGTGCAGGTGCCGATATCATTATTACCTATCACGCTGTTGAAGCAGCAAATATTTTGAATGGGATAAAATAAAATAAAAAACATTTCTAATGCTATGTTAAATTTCAAATGCCATAATTGTCACACTGAGTATTGTCAGCCTGAGTTGATCGAAGGCAAATAGAAGTGTGACGAGATAATACTGAGGATGCCATACTTCGACAGGCTCAGCATGACATATAAATTATACTTAACTTGACACTAAAATGAATTTTACTAAAAGTATAGAAGCCTTTAAGCGCGCGCAGAATTCAATTCCTGGCGGAGTAAATTCTCCGGTACGTGCATTCAAGAGTGTGAAGATGAATCCTGTATTCATCAGCAAAGGCAAGGGTTCGCGAATAACAGATATTGACGGAAATCAATATATTGATTTTGTTTCCTCTTGGGGGCCACTCATCTTCGGTCATGCACATGATACAATTCTGGAAGCCATAAATGAAGCAGCGCAAAAGGGAACAAGCTATGGTGCGCCTACTGAATATGAAACTTTGCTAGCTGAAATGATCATTGCAATGGTTCCATCCATTGAAAAAGTTCGCATGGTGAATTCTGGAACCGAAGCAACAATGAGTGCTATCCGCCTTGCACGTGGGTTTACAAAACGCGATTGTATTGTAAAGTTTGCCGGCAACTATCATGGCCATGGTGACAGCTTTTTAATTAAAGCCGGCTCAGGTGCTATTACGCTTGGTTTGCCTGACAGTCCTGGAGTTACAAAAGGAATAGCGCAGGATACATTGATTGCTGATTACAATAATCTTGATTCTGTAAAGAAGCTTTTTGTTGAACGGGGAAATGAAATTGCTGCAATAATTGTGGAACCGGTTGCAGGAAACATGGGTGTTGTTATTCCTTTAAAAGAATTTTTGCAGGGCCTTAGAGATATCACAAAACAATACGGTGCACTGTTAATTTTTGATGAAGTGATAACCGGATTCCGCCTGGCTAAAGGTGGTGCTCAGGAATATTACAATATCATGCCTGATATCACAACACTGGGGAAAATAATTGGCGGAGGCCTTCCTGTAGGTGCTTATGGCGGACGAAAAGAAATAATGGATATGATGGCTCCTGCTGGTCCAGTATACCAGGCAGGGACTTTATCTGGCAATCCACTAGCCATGGCTGCTGGAATTGCAATGTTGAATCTTATTAACGATACACCTGATTTATATAGTGAATTAGAACGTAAAGGTGCAAAGATTGAAAATGGATTTAAGAAAAACCTTGATCTGGCTGGTGTTTCGGGTGTGATCAATCGTGTTGGTTCAATGATGACTTTATTTTTTACCAACGAAAAAGCTGTGACTTCTCTTGATGAAGCTATGAAATCGGATACTGAAAAATATGCAAAGGTTTTTAAACAGTCGCTGGAAAGTGGCATTTACCAGGCACCTTCGCAATTCGAATGTTTATTTGCTTCTTACGCTCACAGCGATGAAGATATTGATGCTTTACTCAAGGCTAATCTTGAAGCATTGAAACAATTGTAAAAAGATCGGCTGATAAAAAAATAATCCAACATGGATAACTCAATTTTTGTTAAGACATTAAAAGGTGAAATCACTAAACGACCTCCCGTATGGTTTATGAGGCAGGCTGGGCGTGTGCTGCCATCTTACCTTGAAATGAGAGAGCATAACAGCTTTCATGAATTAATGCGTTCGCCTGAATTAGCAGCCAAAGTAACATTACTTCCGGTTTATGATTTAGGTGTTGATGCCGCAATTTTATTTTCTGATATACTTGTAATTCCTGAAGCATTGGGAATGAATCTGAATTTTACAGATTCAGGACCCAGGTTTAAAACTGCATTGAGAGACCTTGATAATCCTTTTACTTCATTGAAACCAGATGCTTCAAAGCTGGAATATATTTATAAAGTGATTGATGAAATTCACAAAACAAAACCTGAAGGCACTCCGTTGATAGGTTTTTGCGGTGCTCCTTTTACCACGCTTTGTTATATGGTCCAGGGACTGGGAACCAATCATACTTTCCCAGATGCTGTGAATTTGCTATATAAGAATAAAGAATTAGCAAAAAAATTACTTGAAGCCATTACAGAACTTTCAGTCGAATACGCACTGAATCAGGTAAAGCATGGTATTGCAGCTTTCCAGATTTTTGAAACTCATGCAGGATTAATTCCGCAGGATGTTTATTTTGAAATGGCAATGCCTTATGTTAGGAAAATTTCGGCGGCAGTGATGCATACTGGCACTCCATTAATTTTTTTACCGAAAGGATTAGGACTGGGTATAAAACATATCAATCCGGGTGATACTGATTTTTTAAGTATCGACTGGCAAATGCCTATTACGGAAGCGCGAGAATTGGTGCATAAGGAAATAGGACTTCAGGGAAACCTTGATCCACGGCTACTGATGGCTGATAAAACAACAATTTTAAAAACGATGGAATCATATATTCCTTTCGGATCAAAAGAAACGAGCTGGATCTTTAACCTTGGACATGGCTTTGTTCCTGGTATTCCGTTTGAAAATGCAAAATTTGTTGTCGACTGGATTAAAGAAACCAACTGGAAAAGAAAATAGTATCATGGACATAAGCAGCGACTTTTTCAATAAATACAATGTCTCCGGGCCTCGGTATACAAGCTATCCGCCTGCCAATTTCTTTCAAACAGATTTTTCTAATGCTGATTATCTTGAACAAATTAGTGCATCTAATTCACAGAAACCAGAAAATATTTCCATTTATCTACATATCCCTTTCTGCCCGGTACGTTGCCATTTTTGCGGCTGCAACACAGTTATCGGACAAAAGAAACCCGTTCTTGAAAGATATATTGATGCTATTAAAAAAGAGATCACCAATGTTTCTTCACTGATCGATTCAAATAGAAAAGTTACTCAGATCCACTGGGGAGGAGGAACTCCGAATTCCATTTCCATGAGTTACATAAAAGATATCATGGATCTGATCAAAAAGAAATTTCAAATAGCTGCAGGTGCTGAAATTGCTATTGAATGCAGTCCTGCTTACCTTGAATTCAGTCATATTGATCAGTTTGCTGAAATGGGTTTCAATCGCATGAGTTTGGGAATTCAGGATTTCAGGGATGATGTGTTGGACGTGGTAAACCGTCGTGCTCCTAAACATCCAGTGAAGGAAGTAGTGGATTACCTGCGGACAAAGGGTTTTAAAGGAATCAATCTTGATTTTATTTACGGACTCCCATTGCAAACTGTTGAAAGTTTTTCTGAAACAATCAGGAAAGCATTGGAAATAAAGCCTGACAGGTTAGTCACTTTTTCCTATGCACATGTTCCATGGATGAAAGAAGAACAAAAGAAACTTGAAAAGATTGGCCTTCCTGAAGCAAAAGAAAAAATGACTATGCTGGTTACAACCATTAGCCAGATGCAGGAAGCTGGGTATATTCCAATTGGCATTGACCATTTCGCACGCCCGGATGATGAACTTGCTAAAGCATTTTTAAATAAAAGACTTCATAGGAATTTCCAGGGATACTGCACACTTGAAACTACAGGGCAGGTATATGGATTTGGCGCTTCATCAATAAGTCAATTGTGGGGAGCTTATGCGCAGAATCATAAAGGAATTATTGAGTATATGGACGCTATTGAGAAAGTTGGCTATGCAATTGAAAGAGGATATAAACTAAGCAGAGATCAGCAGATAGTCCGTGCAGTCATCAACAGCATCATGTGCAATGGCATTTTGAAATTCACTGATATTGCAGAACAGTTTAATTTGACTTCAGAAGAAATAAAGAGAACAGTTGGATTTGAACCATCACAATTCAATGAATTCAAAGAAGATGGTTTGATCGAAATTGATGAAAATGGAATCTCAATTTCTCACAAAGGCCAGATGGTTGCCAGAAATATTGCCATGGCTTTAGATCCGGACCTGAAACAAGGAGATGCAATTTATTCCAAAACTTTATGACAGGCATTTTGCTGGTAAATATGGGTGGCGCGACTTCGCAGAAGGAAATGAAAGTTTTCTTGTCAAGGATGTTTAAAGACCCATATATCCTTCCATTCAGCAAATTGGGCCGTTCTCTCTTATCGTTTATCATAAGTAATACCAGATATAAAAAATCCTGGAAGAAATACGAACTGATTGGTGGAACACCTATTATCAGTGCTACTCAAAAAACAATGATTGCACTGCAAAATGAACTTCCGGATTCTTATAAGGTGAAAATTGCATTTTCTTATACCTCGCCTTTTATTGATGAAAGTTTAATTTCATTTTATACTGCCGGAATAAAAGAAGTAATTGTTATTCCATTATACCCGCAGGCAAGCTATTCAACAACATCAAGTGTTATCTGCGATGCTAAGAAAGTTGGTGCAAAATTTTCCGACTTGAATCTTCGGTTTGTGAATGAATTTTATGCGCATGATAGTTTTGTAAAATTCTGGGCGAAAAATATTCATGAACATGTTGCAGAAAAAAAATACAGTCTGCCATATTTGATTTTTAGCGCCCATTCTATACCGAATTATATGGTTGAAAAGGGGGATACTTATCCGAAGGCAATTGAGGAAAGTGCTAAAATGATTTCACAGAAACTAGGTTATGATTATGAGTTTGCATATCAGTCGGGAATGCGTGGTGGTAAGTGGATTGGCCCTGATACAAAAGACAGATTGAAAATGCTCGCAGAATCAGGTAAAGATGAAATTGTACTTGTGCCAATAAGTTTTGTCAATGAGAATCTGGAGACCTTGTACGACATGGATCATGACATACTTACTTATTGTAAAAATGAACTTGGTATAAAAAAAATATCGCGTGTCAATATAACTGAAGCAGATCCTTTATTCATTCAGCTTTTGGTCGATATTATAAGAAATTAGACTATGAAAGAAGTTATAATTATTGGTACTGGAATTACTGGTCTTGCCACAGCCCATCATCTCAAGAAAAAAGGAATTGATTTCCTGATGCTTGACCGGGCCGAGAAAACTGGAGGTGTAATTCATACTGTATCTGAAAAAGGATTTATTTACGAAGAAGGACCTAATTCCGGTGTCATTGGAAATGTTGAAGTACTGCGCTTATTCGATGATTTAAAAGGTGAATGCGAATTGGAGGAAGCAAGTGCATTAAATAAGAAGCGTTACGTGTTAAAAAGCGGAAAATGGGCTGCCCTGCCCAATGGCTTGCTTGCAGCCATTGGAACGCCTCTGTTTACGCTTGGGGATAAATTCAGAGTATTAGGGGAACCATTTCGTTCGGCAGGGACGAATCCGCATGAAACATTGGCACAACTTGTAAAAAGAAGATTGGGGAAAAGCTTTCTCGATTATGCTGTCGACCCTTTTATTATTGGTGTTTATGCTGGTGACCCAAACAGACTTATCCCAAAATATGCATTGCCCAAACTGTATAATCTAGAACAGAATTATGGCAGCTTTGTAAAAGGCACAATTAAAAAAGCGAAAGAACCAAAGACCAATGAAGAAAAGAAAGTAAGCAGGGGAGTGTTTTCTGTAAAAGGAGGATTCTCTAATCTTATTGCTGCTCTTGATAAAAAAATCGGTTCTGAAAATATTCAGCTTGGAATTTCTAACCTTAATGTATTGCCTGCTGAAAATTATTTCAAAGTATCTTTTACAAATAAAAATGGTGAACAGATTGAACTCGAATCAAAGAAAGTAATTTCAACAATAGGGGCGTATGCCCTTGAAAAAGTTATGCCGTTTATCGATAAGGAAACGATTTCAAAAGTCACAGCGCTGCATTATACAAGGGTGATTGAAGCCGCAATAGGTTTTAATAAATGGGATGGATTTAAACTGGATGCTTTTGGCGGATTAATTCCATTCAAGGAAAACAGGGATATTCTTGGAGCATTATTCATGTCCTCATTGTTTGAAAACAGGGTACCTGAGGGTGGTGCGCTTCTGTCAGTGTTTATGGGAGGTGTTCGCCGGCCTGATATTTATCTCAAGTCCGATGATGAAATTAAAGCCATATTAGGTCGTGAACTTTGCGATGTAATGCAACTTAAAAACTTTAATCCTGATCTTTTAAAAATTATAAGGCATGAATGGGCTATCCCACAGTATGAGGCTGACAGCGGTGAGCGCTTTGAGACAGTTTCTGCATTAGAGAAAAAATATCCGGGTTTGATTATTGGTGGAAACCTGAGAAATGGAATTGGTATGGCCGACCGTTTATTACAAGCCAGGATGCTTGCAGATGCTGCATTATAGCAATTATTTATTTTGGTAATGAAATTATAATCAAGTTCTATGGCATTAAACTTTGATCTTTCAAACTGGCATCAAATTTTTAAGCTTATACATTCAATTATAAGCGTAACACTTTTATTAGTTTCGTTCTGGGTAATCCTTCGATCTGTCAAGGGAATCATCAAAAATAAAGTTTATTCAAAGCTGGATAAATTCTTGTCATTTGCATTTATTGTTAATCTTTATCTCCAGTTAATATTCGGATTAATTCTTTTCTCAAACCTTGGTGCTACTTCAGAGAACGGTTATCTTGGTGGTGATCTTTCATCGAATATGGTTTCAAAGCGCTTGTGGCCCATTGAACATATTGTGCTGATGATGTTCGCACTTTTTATTGCCAACCTTGGTTTGATAATTTCTATAAAGTCTAATGTTGATAGGGATAAACACCAGAAAATTTTAATTTATTACATAGCATCTCTATTAATGATAGCTTTATCATTAAGTGTTAACTATTTCTTCTAGCAGAAATTCATTGCTACACAAAATAATATTTCATTTTATCGTTTACATAAAATAAAAAACCATCGGAAACATTTGCCTCCGATGGTTTTTAAACAACTTTTAAAAAAGCCGTTTAAAAAGTATTATTTCTTTTTTACTACTGCATCTTCCATAATTATTTTATAAGTATAATTATATCCGAAATCTTTATCTAATGCAATTTTTCCTTCTGCAACAATGGTATCTCCTGCTGCCACTTCACTTTGAGTAGTAATTGCAAGATCAAAATTATTATCAAATTCAGAGCCATCCTGAATGTGTATCCAGTTTTTGTTCATAATAGCAGAACTGAATTTTGTTACCTTACCTTTTACCTTTACGGTTTTTCCAGCATAGGAACTTTTGTTTTTATACAATTCTCCAATGGATACTCCGCCAGTTACCGGAGCAATTTTAACAGCAATCTTTTCCGTAGTGGTTTTTGCAATATGCTGCGTCATAGCATTGGCACCTGCTGTATCTGCAGCATTTGTAGTTGCTGTTTCATCAGTTATTGGAACACTGCTGATATTGTCAATAAAATAAACTGATTCAAACGTTTTATTCAATTGCTTGCTTACAAAATTCTTCATTTCAGTACCGCCTTTATAATAATAAGTTGCTCCGACAATAGGAACACAGGCAGGAGCTGCAAGCCATTTCTCGGCGTCATCTTCGGTTACTTTGATATATGTATATTCGCCAGCCTGTATTGCTTCTTTAACAATCACGGTATGAATATTTGATTTATTCTCCGACGTTGATTTTGAGTTTTTGCATGAAGGACTTAAGGCCATGATTGCAATGATACCAAATATGCTAAGTAGTATTCTCATAATATATTTTTTATAATTTATGTAGCTAAAATACTGAAAAATATTTTAAACACTATTTGTAAATCTTAATTTTTATTGGTTGATAGAATTGATAAAGGACACCTGAATTCAAGGTGTCCTTCTCAATATCTTTCATATTAAATCTTCGTACATAAATATCACACAACTTACTTGGTTGGGTCTTTGTGCGAGATTTTTGCTACTGCTGTTGTGTAATCAAATGGTTTAAAAAATGGATTTCCTTCTGCAATATGACATTTCTTACATGTGGTCTCATCAGGAATTGTTAAACCGTTTTTAATTGCAGTTGCTTTGTCTTTCATAATAGTCATTGACTTATATACACTGCCGGGTCCATGACATGATTCACATGAAACTCCTTCTTCTGCTGTTATTGATGGTTCAAGCAAGCTGGCATCCACAGCAGCTGCAGTTGAATGGCATTTCAAACACTTTGCTTCCTTTGAAGGATCTGCAATGTTGTTGGCTTTTGCATAGGTCAGTGCAGCTTCGCTGCTTAAAGCAGTAAATGCTTTAGAGTGCAATGAGTTTGACCATTGGTTGTATTGTTCTCCATTTGCAGGTTTGTTATGACACATTTTGCAGGTTTTAGCCCCAACATATTTATTCTGGGCCATCAGTGCATTTGCAGCAAACAAAACCAAACATAAAACTGTCATTAATTTTTTGTTCAGCATCTTAATTCCCTTTCTTTTTTAGTTGTTAATTGTTTTGATTATTTTTTTGCTTTTATTATTGAATCAATGAAATTTAACCTGCAGTAAAGGTAACTATTTATAATTAAATTTGAAATATCCTTTATATCCTATTATTATAGTAGTACAAAAATAATAATTAATTCTATGCATTGCAATAATATTGCCAAATTATTGTGAATAAATTAACAAATTTTATGAACAGTCGATTTTATAAAGAATCTTGATTCGATTATTCCATTGTCATTCATAGAAAATATTTATGTGAGCAAAAAAAAGGCTTTAACAATGTTAAAGCCTTTTTAGAATGATAAATTATATTACAAACCAGCTGCTGTTAGTTGCTCTATAGTATTTTTCAGAACAGCATCAGTATACATTGGATTATGAATTCCTAAACTAAATTCAGCAACCCAAAACTGGAAATTAATGATTGCCCCAATCTGTACATTTTTCAATGATGGGAATTTAGGCTTTGAACTGTTTGTTGTTAGTTGTGCGGCAGTCCATGCAGAAGAACCTGTTGTAGTAGGAGCAGGATTCCTGAAATGACCATTTGGGTTAGAAGTCGGGTCATAAATATTTAGAGTGCCATCATAACCGCGATCTGTAACTGTCGACCAGATATTTTTGCTGTACCAGGGTACTTTTGTGAATATATCAAATCCAGCAGTTCTCTTGAAGTGATCAGCTATGGTATCTAAGTATCCTAAGGTTTTGCTCTTTCGGGTTAAATACATTGTACTTGTAGCAGTCAAGCCTGCACCTGAGTGGCAACTGGCATTATTACAACCTTTAAAATTCCTTGTAATTGTATAAGGTGTAGTTGTCGTGTCAACTTTAGCAGCCCAGAATGTATGTCCTCCGGTTACAACTCCGTTAGCTCCGGTAGTTGGAGTTGCCATATGGCAAGTTGCACAAGAAGCATCAGTATTATGTGTAGAATAACCGTTAGTCGCAGAAGGGTATGCAGTGCTGCCTGTAAATTCTACGGCACCTTTTCCTCCGTATACAGCACCAATAGGGCCATGATGATTGGCTGCTCTGTAACCTGGCATCCACCTGTTTGGTTTAGCATTGCCTACTGCACTGTCATAAAATACAGTTAATGGATTAGAAGCCATATCAGCATAATTGAAGCTTTTACCGCTATCCTGAAGTGTTGTACTTGTACTTGCCGGGCGTGGCTGGTGACATTTCATGCATAAGTTACTTGAACCGCCATCCTGAGGATCGTTCAGATATTTTGAAGGTTTTGAAGCTGATCCAATTGAAGCATACATAACCATTGGAACAGAATCGGTAGTTACAAAAGCCATTGAATCTGAGGCTGCCCCTTTATGGCATGTAAAACATCCAATACCATGAGGAGTGTGGGTTAGTGCTGATGAAGATGCTGCCGACGCATTATAATTAAAGGTATATTTATTTGAAGCAAATGTATAGGTAGGAATAGTGTGGCTATTCACTACATCAAGGAATGCATCACTGGCATGACAAGGAGCACAGCCTGCGGTTGAACCTTCTGACAGTGCAAGGGCAATGCCTTCGCTGTGCTGAGAATATTCAAAATCCGATTTATTTTGTGCTATTTGATCAGCTATGCTTGTACCACCGTTAGTTGCTGGGTTGTGGTCATGACATTGTAAACAGTTTACTGAAAGAACACCTGAAGGTCCCATTGGTCCAGTAGCGCCAGTAGCTCCATTGGTTCCGTTAGCACCTGCTGGGCCCATTGGGCCAGTGGCTCCGTTGGCACCTGTAGCACCTGCAGCACCTGTTGGTCCTGGTAATGAACTACCTGAATTTGCAGCATAAAGAGCAAATGGAACGCTTAAGAGTTGCTGTGTACCTGTAATAGAGTACGTAGTACCGCCTGTAGGATCGGTTTCTGTTTTGATAAAATAGGGTCCTGCTGACCAATCAATGGTTGCAAAAGTACCTGATACAGCTGTTCCATTACCAATTTGAATTGTTGCCAATCCGTTAGCATTGGTGGTAGGAGTGTGAGTTTCTACATATACCGCTGTTCCTGTTGATGAGCCTTGTAAAATACTCACCTGCATTCCGATGGCTGTGTTAGTAACAAGTATATCGCTGGCATTGCGAATGATTGCCTGATAACTGATCGATTGGGGAGCCTGTCCAAATACATTTGAAAGGGAACATTGGAAACACAAAAATAGCGTAAATGCTATACTTAAATTTCGTACTGTTTTCTTCATTTTTTCTTAATTTTTAATGATTTTAAATTCCTTGGATTCATTTTTACTATTAACTACTTTAATAAAATAGGTTGCACTTGCATAATTTGCCATTGTAATATTGGTTTCAGAACCTTCTATTTTTTGATTCACCAAAATATTTCCTTGCATATCATAAAGCTGATAGCTAAGTCCGGCGAAATCTCTTTCTGCTACATTTAATATTACGTATTCATTTGTTGGGTTTGGATATAAAGAAAGTTCAACTGGCAAATTCATGTCTCCAATACCTGTTGTAATTTCAAAAGGTTGTTGCAACCCTTGTGTAATAGTACCGCCACTCCCTGTAGTGTTAATGTAATTTGTTTCCCCAATGGTAGAAGTCACCGTGCCACCGTTACCACTGGCTGTTCCGCCGGAACTTACCGTGCCTTGTTGGGCGAAACTGGATGATGCCCCCCATCCCAGGAGACAACAAGCAAAGAATAGAATTGTTTTCCTCATTTTTATTTGTTTAAATTAATAGTTGCAATACCTTATTTATTTTATTTGATGGTTTTGTTTTTATTCAACATTTGTCATTTGTGAATTTTGTAACAATTTATATCGTGCTTTTAAAAACCTGTTTGCCTTATTTTTTAAAGCCTCATCATAAATTTATTTAATTTATTAAACATATTAATGCCATAGTATAAGTAGGACAAGTAATTAAAAAAAATGACCCGACTGATAATAATATTTTTATGCTTTAGGAATACCAGTCAAAGCCACAGTTCTTGAATTTTCGTTATTAAAAATCAAATTTTTCTCAATGAACTATTTAAACAGATGTCAAATATACAACAAAAAACATAAATGCAATAGTATATATAGGAAAAAAATTGTTAATAATTTTATACAATAATGAAAATCAGGCAAATAAAAATAATATACTTTTTTATTTTTATTATAAGTTGTGAAATCAATAACAAATTTTAAGAAAAAAAAGTTTTCTTTTTTAATGCATAAACCTTAATTTTGATAAAAATTTTATTTTAGGTATGAACCTTATTCATATTTCAAAAACGAAAAAAAGAAACAGCGATTATTTAAAAATAAAACCATAGGTTTGTAATCGAAGGATTGTTTCATCAAAATAAATTAAACTTGCACTATGCAGCTATTTCTTTGAGCAAGGGAAATCGCTATAAAAAAAATTAATTATATGTTGTATTGAATAAATCTAATTACTATGAAAAAAATATTTAATTTTTTATTTTCCACTAAAGTAACATTGTTATTGCTTTTGATTTTTGCTATTGGCACTGCTGTTGCTACTTTTATTGAGGATAAATTTGATACGATTACTGCAAAAATGATGGTATATGATGCCAGATGGTTTGAAGTATTATTGCTGCTGCTAATTCTGAATTTTATTGGAAATATTAGAACATTTAATTTACTAAGCCGGAAAAAACTGACAGGCTTTATTTTTCATCTTGCATTCATAATAGTAATACTTGGTGCAGGAATAACAAGGTATTTCGGTTTCGATGGCAGTATGCCAATCCGTGAAGGAAAATCTTCCGATGTAATTTATTCTTCGGATGCGTATTTCCAGGTGAAAGCAACTTATAATGATAAGTCTTACTCCAAGGATATGCCCTTGCCAATGAGCGAAGCATTGAATAATTCTTTCACCACTAATCTCAACATTGATGGTAAAGGAAAAGTTGAAATTGCATACAAGGATTATATACAGAATGCGGTTGAGCAGATTTCAGAGAATGTTTCCGGAGGCGAAGATATTCTTGATCTGGATGCAATAAGTGATAATAAATCCACTCATATTTATATTAAGGATGGCGAATCAAAAAAGGTCGGTGATCTGGAATTGGGTTTTAATAATTTTGATAAAACAAATGCCTTTAGTGTATCAAAGAAAAATGATTCATTATTCTTAACTACAAAATTTGATTTGGTAAGGACCACAATGATGGATACTGGAGCAGTAGCCATTCTGAAGAATTCTTCAGTCGCATTTAAAGAAAAATATATTTATAAGACTGATGGAGCTTTATTTTCATTTAATAAGTTATACAAAAAAGCAAAAATAAATGTCGTTCAAGCAGAAGAAGCCGATCAGGGAATAGACGCCCTTCTTGTGGATGTTACATATAATAATAAAACTCAGGAAGCTTTTATTTATAACAGCATGGGCTATGTTCCGAATTTTCAGGATGTGGAAGTTGACGGAATATCATTAAAAATGGATTATGGATATAAGGAAATTAAATTGCCATTTACTATTTATCTTGATGATTTTAAATTGGAAAGATATCCCGGATCAATGAGCCCGTCATCCTATGCAAGTAATGTAACTCTGATTGATACAAAAAATAGTAAAAATGAAAAACACACTATTTCAATGAACAATGTTCTCGACTATAATGGTTACAGATTTTTCCAGTCATCGTATGATGTGGATGAGAAGGGAACAATACTTTCTGTAAATCATGATTTTTATGGAACATGGATAACCTATATTGGCTATTTTCTTTTAGGCGTAGGATTTCTGCTGACACTTATCAATAAAAATTCCAGGTTTTTTGTGTTGCGCCAGAATATTAAAAAAATCAGGGAAGCGCGCAAAGCTGGTGCTCTGACTGTAATGCTTATTCTTGGTATGAGCGGGATTGGTTTTTCTCAGGCCACCAGCACAAAAATTGTAAGTGCTGAACATGCCGATAAATTTGGTCACCTGATTGTGCAGACCTTCGATGGCCGGTTTGAACCTTTGCATTCTCTTGCTTATGACATGATGCATAAGATTTCAAGAAAGGACAAATTTACTGCCGAAGAAAAAGGTGGAGAAGTTGATGCTATGCAGGTATTCATCGATATGCTGATGGATCCGACATACTGGAAACAACAAAAAATAATTTATATCCGTGAAAAATCAGTTCAGGATGCTTTAGGAATTAATGGTGGATACGCCTCATTCAATGATTTCTTCGATGACCAGTTTCAATACCGGTTGGCGCAATACGCTGATGCTGCATTCCGGAAGGCACCTGCAAAACAAAATACTTTTGATAAAGATATTATTAAAGTTGATGAGCGTGTTAATTTGTGCCTGAGTTTATATCAGGGTACCTTGTTGAAAATTTTTCCGGCCCAGAACTCAGTAAATAATAAATGGGTGAATTTTGTCGATACCCTAGCACGCGTACCTTTGACCGGATCCCTTTCAATAATTAATGATGATCTGCAGTTAAAGCAATTTACATATGCAAACATGATCGAACTTTATTTTCAGACGGTTTATGATGCATTGCAGTCAAACGATTACACACGTGCTGATAAAATTCTGGAATATATTGAAAGTATTCAACGCCAAAGTGCAGTTGCTGATTTGTTGCCATCAAAAACAAAAATTGATTATGAAATATATTATAATAAAGCTAAGATATTTGAGAACCTTCGCAATATATATGGTATTCTCAGTCTGGTGATGCTGCTGCTGGCCTTCATAGAAAATTTAAGACTTAAAAAGAGCAAGCTTATACGAATTACTTTGAATGTCTTTATAGTATTGCTTGGTCTCGCTTTTATTTATCATACGTTTGGAATGGGACTGAGATGGTACCTTACCGGACATGCCCCATGGAGTAATGGTTACGAAGCATTATTGCTGGTTGCCTGGGGCGGAATTCTTGCAGGATTTTTCTTCTTGCGTTATTCAAAAATTACATTAGCTGCAACGGCTTTGCTTGCATTTGCAATGCTCATGACTGCGGGACATAGCAGCTATGATCCTCAATTGACAAACCTGCAGCCTGTTCTGAAATCGTACTGGTTAATTTTGCATGTTGCCGGAATTACTATCAGCTACGGCTTTTTAGGGCTCGGATTCATTCTCGGACTTATGAATATGTTTTTATATGTTTTCAAAACGAAAAAGAACAATCAGCGACTTGACTTGTTAATAAAGGAACTTACTTTAATCAACGAAATGAATTTAGAAGTTGGTCTTTTCCTTGCAACTATTGGAACCTTTCTTGGAGGCATCTGGGCCAACGTTTCCTGGGGCCGCTATTGGGGATGGGATGCTAAAGAAACATGGGCGCTTATAATTGTTGTAGTATATGCAATGATCCTGCATTTCAGGCTTGTCCCAAAACTTAAGGGTGCTTATGTATTCAATGTGGCATCAATTGCAGGCTTCGGAACTGTACTGATGACATTTGTTGGCGTAAACTATTATTTATCAAAAGGCCTTCACAGCTACGGAACCGGCGATACACCTGTTTTCCCTGTATGGGCCTGGATAACGATCATATCTGTAATACTGTTGATGATTGTGGCAGGTGTTAAGGAGAAAATGCTGAACAAGAAAGTTTAGTTTAAAGTCTGTCAGTCCTATTGCTTTTTTATCTCTCGCTTTTTGTTGCCTTAATTTATTCACGTGCAGCAGGACTTATCAATATTATTTTGTGATAAAAGCGTGCAGTGCGATTATACTTTTCATATAAAATATTCGTATAATTAATTTATATTAAACACTCAGCTCTGTTAGTTATTACTTTCAGATTGTGCCTTTCAACCGATTCTGATTAATTATTTGTGAGTTATAAATATTATATAGTTTGCTTCAAAAAAAATAACCTTGCAAATCAATATGCAAGGTTATTAAGTAATGAGTATTTGATAATGTCTAATTCAATATTTATATTTTCTCAGAATAATTAGAATAAGTTAGATATAGATTTTAATAAAATACCCTTGTAATATTAAATCCTATAGCAAGTCCGCTTTTTACATCACCCTTTTTCAAAAATGTATTTTGATTATACATCATATTTTTCTGGTAAACTATGCCGTCAGCAGTTGTAACGAATAGCTGGAATGAATGAGCTGAGGTAGCCTTTTCAAGCCCTAATGCAATAACTGGTTTTGGGTTTTTGTATGTGTCGTTTTCCGGTATTTTCAGTTTGTTGAAATTATTATCGAATTCGAACATGAATGAAAGGGTGGAGTTAATATTTAGTTTTCCAAGAACAGAAAGCCCGAAGTTATTATTACTTCTCACTGGAACAGCAGCTGAGTCACCATTTGCAGGCACGATCGGGTTAGCTGTTTCAACAAGGTTGTAATGTGCAAATGTTGGTGCAAGCTGTAAGTTGAAATAATCACAGAATTTGTATGCAACCATTAATTCATGAAAATAGGAGAAACGATTCGATTCTTTAAACCCGGGATTTGCAAATGCAGAGGTTGGATCTCCACGATATGCAAAATTTCCATAATAGGTAAGCGAAACGGGTGTCTTACCTGATTTGGTTTGTTTAAGTATTCCCCATTTGATACTGCCGTCAATGAGTTTATTGTTTTTGGTTGCTGCAATTCCAATTTGTAGATTATTGCGAATTCCATAATTAACCTCTAATCTTATATTAGATGGTGAATATACACCCCATGCCATATGGCTTCCATCGCTGAGTTTTCCGAACCTGTGGTTGATTACAAATTCTACAACTTTTTTACCATTGGTAATATAGGTTTGGTTTTCAAGAAAAGTTCCACTATTAAAAGTGTTGCTTACGGGTTTGTCATCTTTTTTTGTATCCTGGCTAAAAGAAAGCGAGGTTCCCCAAAGAATAACCATTGCAGAGGCAATGCAATTGCGAATTATTGAATGTGTTGAATTTCTTAGCGTGATCATTGTTTTGTTTTTTTATGATTTTTATTTTATTGATCAATAGAATAATCTAAGTAAATGTAATCAGAATAAATGGCTGTTAGTTATTTTTTGCACCTTCCTGAATCCATTGCAATACTTTTGATGCAAAAGTTGGATTAGCGTAATTTGCCATAGACCCGCCAGTATTTACTTTTTTGTAAAGTGTGCTGTTGGAAGGATTGGTTGTATCAACAACACCAGCATCCATAATAGCAGTGTATGAACTACCTGCAGTAAGATTTGGATCCATATTATTACCGTCATGGCAACCGGAAACTGCACAGTTCGTTGAGAACAGTGGCTGTAGATCCGTAGATAGTTTTACGGCTGTAGTAGTCGATGGCAGAACCGTAGGTTTTACCGTGTCTTTTGTACAACTTGCCAGTGTGCCCAAAAGAAAAATCAAAATAATAATCAGTTTACTTTTCATCTTGTCAATTGTTTTAGGTTTCGTTTATAATTATAATGACTTGTTAATAGCTTAATATAATGAGGAAACAAATTGTTCAAGTGGAACTAATACATTGAATGAGTTTTCCATTTGTGATTTTCTTAACAATTTATTGTGTGTTTTCCACCTATTTATCCTATAAGAATGCTAGTGCAAAATTAAAGCATTATTCAAAGCAATGCAAATTTGTTTTACATTTTTTTTAATAAAAATAGATAAATATTTATAAGTAATTGTTTTTTAGAGCGATAAATTGGTTTTGGCTGAATTTGTTTTATGTGATTTTTCTAATTAAGTTTATGTATTAATAGGTAGAAATATCCTGCAGAAATTTTCTATGTTGAAAGAAAACATTAATTTTGCACTGTAATGCCGAAATAGGTTTGATTTTAAGTGTATTTTGGATTCAATAGTTTGGTTAAGTAAGAAAAGAGCTGGCTTAAAGAAAGCGTGAAAAAGATTGGTGGAGTTGGATATGCGGATTGCCAATACCTCGAGGTACCTTTGATGATTTAGTAGTGGGATAAGAATTGGATTTATCAAAGAAGTCAATACGCATGCTTTAAGACAGACTCTTTTTTTTACAATAAGTTATTCCTCATCCAATTCGTTGAATTGTTCCTCAAATTAATAATTGAAAAATTTCGTACTTAAGGTGTTGAAAGCGACACAGGAATAATCTTCCCATTCATTAATTTATTTCCGTTCAAAGCAAAGTTTACAATAAAATTAGCCATTTCATTTGTATTGACAGGTGCCTTATAACCCGGAAATGCCTGTTCAAGCATTTCAGTGCTTACAGAACCAAGGGCAAGACAGTTTACACTTATTGCTTTGTCTTTTAATTCCTCTGCAAAACATTCAGTCAAAATTGCAAGTGCTCCTTTTGATGCGCTGTATAGAGACAGTCCCGGAAATTTTACACTTCCCTGGAATCCGCCCATGCTGCCGATATTGATGACATGTGCTGGTTTGTTGAAATGTGGAATAAGTGTTTTTGTTATTAAGAATGGCGCTTTTACATTTACTGAAAATAATTGATCAAAATCGTCGGAAGTGTGTTGCGAAATGGTTTTATTAACCAGGTTGCCGGCATTGTTGATAAGGATATCGATTTTGCTGAATCTGTCAAGAATATAAGTAAGCAAGGTCTTTTCAAAACCTTTTTTACTGAGGTCAAGTGCAAGGGGATAAAGGTACGAACCGTTTTTTCCTCCCGGAATTTCATTGGCAAGTTTTTGCAGCTTTTCTGTATTTCTTGACACTGCAATAACTTTATTCCCTTTGGAGGCACTTAATAACTTCGCTGTTTCAAAGCCAATGCCTTTACCAGTTCCGGTAATAATAATATTCATAAATCAGAATTTTATCAAAAATACAAATTTTGATGTTACATTTGCAAAAAGGACAACCTGATTATTTTAGGAATAAGGGTATAATACTGCAGGTTCTTTCAGGTTGAATAAACAGCGGTGTCTAATTAATTAATGATGTTGCTAAAAAAAGATAAGTAAATTTTTGTAATATTAAAACTAAACTCTATCTTTGCAGTCCTTTTTTAAAAAGAATTTGTAATTTATAATCAGAAAAGTATGTATTTAACGGCAGAAAAAAAGAAAGATTTTTTTAAAGATTTTGGTAAATCAGAATTTGATACAGGTACCTCTGAAGGACAAATAGCACTGTTCACATTCCGTATCTCTCACCTTACTGGTCATTTGAAAGAAAATAAAAAAGACTTAAGTACCCAGAAAGCACTTATTGACCTGGTTAGTAAAAGAAGAAGACTTCTGGATTACCTGAAGCATACTGAAATTGACCGTTACAGGGCAATAATAAAGAAACTTAATATCAGGAAATAATTGTATGGTTCCTGACCCTATAGAAAAGAAGGCAATTTTATGATTGCCTTTTTTTGTATTTAATGAAACAATATTTTTAATTTTTTAATATATTATTTATGAATAAAATTGGAGTACAAACATCATTTGATCTTGGCGATGGCCGGATCATTAGTATTGAAACAGGAAAATTAGCAAAACAGGCAGATGGTTCAGTAGTCGTAAGAATGGGCGATACTATGCTGCTCGCAACAATCGTTACAAAAACGGTTGCTGCTGAGAATGTAGACTTTCTTCCATTATCAGTTGAGTATCAGGAAAAATATGCATCAACAGGACGATTTCCAGGAGGTTTTTTTAAAAGAGAAGCGCGCCTTTCAGAATATGAAATTCTAATATCAAGATTAGTGGATCGCGCACTGCGCCCGCTTTTCCCTGATAATTACCACGCAGAAACACAAGTTCAGGTTACACTAATATCAGCTGAAAAAGACAGTATGCCTGATGCACTTGCGTGTCTGGCTGCATCTGCTGCTATTGGAGTATCGGATATTCCTTTCAACGGTCCTATTTCAGAAGTAAGAGTTGCCCGCATTGATGGACAATTCGTTGTTAACCCTACATTTACACAGGTTGCAAATGCCGACCTTGAAATAATGGTTGCTGCATCACTTGATAACATTGTTATGGTTGAAGGCGAAATGAAAGAGGTTTCCGAGGCCGACATGGTTGAAGCAATTAAATTTGCACATGAAGCTATTAAGAAACAATGTAACGCGCAACTGGAACTGGCTAAATTGGTTGAAAAGGCAAATCCTAAAAGGGAATATTGCCATGAGAAGAATGATGAGGAACTGGAAAAAGCTATTCATGCTGCCACTTACATTAAGGCGTATGAATGTGCAAAGTCAGGTAATAAAAATAAACACCAGAGAGGAGAGGCATTTGAAGCTATTATAGCGGAGTTTGTTGAAACATTGCCCGAAGATGAACGCGCTGCAAAAATGCCATTGATAAAGAAATATTATCATGATGTAGAAAAGAAAGCAATGCGCAACATGATCCTTGACGACAGGATTCGTCTTGACGGCAGGAAACTCGACGAGATACGCCCTATCTGGACAGAAGTTGATTATCTTCCTACTGCACATGGTTCAGCAATTTTTACACGTGGTGAAACACAATCACTCACTACAGTTACGCTTGGAACAAAGCTTGATGAACAGATAATTGATGGTGTGGTAATTGAAGGACGGAATAATTTTCTTTTGCATTATAATTTCCCTTCATTCTCAACTGGCGAAGTTAGAGCCAATAGGGGAACCAGTCGAAGAGAAATAGGTCACGGCAATTTAGCATTAAGGGCTCTTAAAAATATGCTTCCGGGTAAAGAAGAAAATCCTTATACTATTAGAGTTGTTTCTGATATACTTGAATCGAATGGTTCGTCTTCTATGGCCACTGTTTGTGCTGGAACCATGGCGCTTATGGATGCAGGTGTAAAACTTAAAAAACCTGTTTCAGGGATCGCAATGGGTTTGATCACCGATCTTGAAACAAAAAAATATGCTGTGCTTTCCGATATCCTTGGTGATGAAGATCATCTTGGTGATATGGATTTTAAAGTAACCGGAACACGCGATGGTATAACTGCCTGCCAGATGGATATCAAAGTGGATGGACTTCCTTATGATATATTAATGGAAGCACTGTTACAGGCTAAAGCAGGCAGACTCCATATACTTGGTGAAATTGAAAAAACAATAACAGAGCCCAGATCAGAATATAAACCTCATGTTCCGAGAGTAGAAAAGGTTATCATTCCTAAAGAATTCATAGGCGCTATTATAGGACCTGGCGGAAAGATTATCCAGGAAATGCAGAAGGAAACCAATTGCACAATTATTATTGAAGAAGTTGGTGAAACCGGTGTTATTGATATTTTTGCTGCTGACAAAGCATCAATTGATGCTGCCAAAGAACGCATCCGCAGAATAGTTGCTGTTCCTGAAATAGGCGAAATCTATAAAGGTAAGGTAAAGAGCATAATGCCTTTCGGCGCTTTTGTGGAAGTAATGCCAGGTAAAGACGGACTGCTTCATATTTCAGAAATTGCGTGGGCACGCGTTGAAAAAGTGGAAGATGTGCTGAAGGAAGGTGATGAAATTGAAGTGAAACTTATTGAAATAGATAAGAAGACGGGTAAAATGAAACTTTCAAGGAAAGCACTGTTGCCTCGTCCTCCGAAAGAGGAAAAGAATAAGGAATAATAGTGTAACCAATTGTTTCTTGTTTGCGTAGAAGGCTTGTATTTCATTCATAATTTACCATGAGACAGCTTAAAATCACCAAGCAAGTTACCAACAGGGAAACCGCTTCGTTAGATAAATACCTCCAGGAAATAGGGAAGGTTGATCTGATTACGGCCGAGGAGGAAGTTGCGTTGGCTCAGAAAATACGGGCCGGTGATCAGTTTGCTCTTGAAAAACTTACCAAGGCTAATTTACGATTTGTTGTTTCAGTTTCCAAACAATACCAGAACCAGGGATTAAGTTTGCCCGACCTTATCAATGAAGGAAACCTTGGCCTTATTAAAGCAGCTCAGCGTTTCGATGAAACCCGCGGATTTAAATTCATTTCTTATGCTGTATGGTGGATTCGCCAGTCTATTCTTCAGGCTCTTGCTGAACAATCGCGTATTGTGCGACTTCCGCTGAACAAAATTGGAGCAATCAATAAAATAAACAAAGCTTTCTCGCAGCTCGAACAAGCATATGAACGCGAACCCAATCCTGATGAAATAGCCGACCTTCTTGAAATATCCGAAGGTGAGGTTAAAGAATCATTGAGAAATTCTGGCCGTCATGTTAGTATGGATGCTCCAATTGTACAGGGTGAAGATACAAATATGTATGATCTGCTGCGCAACGATGATGGTATTACTCCCGAAACCGGGTTGCTTTACGATTCTCTCAGAAAAGAAATTGACCGCGCCATTTCAACATTAACGCCAAGAGAATCGGATGTGATAAGGTATTATTTCGGATTAAATGGTGAACATGCTTTAACACTTGAAGAAATAGGAGAGAAGTTCGACCTAACACGCGAACGTGTGCGCCAGATTAAGGAGAAAGCCATCCGCAGACTGAAGCACACTTCAAGAAGTAAAATTCTGAAAACATATTTAGGATAAAATGAAATTTTATTTTCATTATAATGTCAGGCTTCGATAAACTCAGCCTGACTTTTTTTATTTTTGTACTATAATACTTTTACATTTACAGTCTGCAATTTGCTAAAAAATATATTTATGAAACATCTAATAGCTCCGTCAATCCTTTCGGCCGATTTTGTAAATCTTGAGAAAGACATACAAATGATTAATAAAAGCAAAGCCGACTGGTTTCATATTGATGTGATGGATGGTGTGTTTGTCCCAAATATAACTATCGGTTTTCCTGTAATAAAAAGGATAAAGCAAGTTGCAAAAAAACCTTTGGATGTTCATTTAATGATTGTGCAGCCGGAACGGTATATTGATAAATTTAAAGAAGCCGGCGCTGATATTTTAAGTGTGCATTTTGAAGCCAGTACACATCTGCATCGTACCATCCAGGCAATAAAGGATGCCGGAATGAAGGCAGGAGTAGTGCTGAATCCGCATACAAATATTAATGTCCTTGAAGATATTATTTCCGATGTTGACCTGGTTTGCATTATGTCGGTAAACCCCGGTTTCGGAGGACAGAAATTTATTCAGAATTCCTTTTCGAAAATAGTAAACCTGAAAGCGCTTATCAGTTCAGCAAACTCCAAAGCATTGATTGAAGTGGATGGCGGCGTTGATAATACCAATGCTGCAAAACTCCTTGAATACGGCGCCGATGTGCTTGTTGCAGGAAATTATATTTTTTCTTCGAAAGACCCGGTAAAGACAATTGCGGGGTTGAAAGCTTTATAGTTAGTAGTTAGTAGTTAGTAGTTAGTAGTTAGTCACAAGTCGCAAGCTTCAAGCTTCAAGCCTCAAGATCGCAAATTTTAATTCTGAATTATTTTACTTCATTATTGAATATTGAGAGTTGAAAGTTCAGGGTTCAGTCCAGTCTTCGAGACGAAAGCTGAAATACTTTCTCCTCAGCCTGACTGTAAATCTTGCGCACGATGTTCTAACCCCTTATAAATCGGACACGGTTTGACAAAGTTCGGATATTTGATTTACATTTTCTAATTTACTTTTATTTTCAGTTTCGTAAAAATCTTTAATAAATTGTTCAGGTGTTCTGTAATT